>Ga0209629_10001799_pt1 | contig 14000 bp, 12 predicted proteins | sample TergutCu122P5_FD_187286 | JGI IMG/M metagenome (GOLD analysis project Ga0209629, IMG submission 187286) | Cubitermes ugandensis P5 segment gut microbial communities from Kakamega Forest, Kenya - Cu122 P5 (SPAdes) (version 2) | ecosystem: Host-associated > Arthropoda: Insects > Digestive system... | reverse complement strand
GGAATTCATACCGTTCCTTATTAGAAAGTCAAGCAAAGACAGTACATTATTGTTAATGAACACTTAACTCCGACTCTGAAAAAATAATTTTGCTTCCATATCAAAAAGAAGTTGTACCTTTGCATGGTTTTTGTACAAAATTAAACGCTATGGCAAATATTAAATGTGTAGGGATACTAACTTCCGGAGGAGACGCTCCGGGTATGAATGCAGCTATTAGAGCGGTCACGCGCGCTGCTATTTACAATGAATTAGAAGTGAAAGGGATTCTCAGAGGATATAAAGGATTAATAACCGGTGAAATCACTCCTTTCAAAACAAATAATGTCAGCAATATTATTCAACAGGGGGGGACGATTCTGAAAACCGCTCGTTGCGTCGAATTTAGAGAACCGGAAGGTCGTAAAACCGCTTATGAAACGCTGAAGAAAGAAGGAATAGACGCTTTGGTCGTTATCGGCGGAGACGGTTCATTGAGAGGGGCGCGCGAATTTGCTCAGGAATACGACGATATTCCGATTGTCGGACTGCCCGGTACCATCGACAACGACCTTTACGGCACCGATACCACCATCGGATACGATACAGCATTGAATACCATTTTGGATGCAGTAGATAAAATCAGGGATACAGCCACTTCGCACGAACGTGTGTTTTTCATCGAAGTAATGGGTCGGGATGCCGGATTTTTGGCATTGAATGGAGCAATAGCTTCCGGCGCCGAAGCGGTAATTATTCCCGAAATCTTTACGGAAGTCGATCAGTTGGAAAATTTAATTAAAAACGGCTTTCGTAAAACAAAAAACAGCAGTATCGTTATTGTGGCTGAAAGCGAAGAAACCGGCGGAGCCATCGGAATGTCTGAACGGGTAAAAAAAGAATGCCCTCAATATGATGTTCGGGTAACGATTCTCGGACATATCCAACGGGGCGGCTCACCCACAGCTCATGACCGGATTTTAGCCAGTCGCTTAGGCGCAGCCGCTATCGACGCTCTTTTGGAAGACCAGCACAATGTGATGATGGGTATTCAAAACGACGCAATAGTTATGTTCCTTTTTCCAAAGCAATTAAAAACGAAAAGCCCATCAACCGCGATTTGTTAAATACTTTGCGGGTTTTATCGATATAATTTTGAATTTTTCAAAAAAAATTGTATATTTGCATCAAAAAAATTGAGAAAGCAATAGAATGATACAAAAATACCCTTCCGTTTTATTGGAAAATGCGGTGAATGAGTTTGCCAAATTACCCGGAATCGGAAGAAAAACGGCATTGCGCTTAACGCTCCATACTTTGAAAAGAACTCCGGAAGAAATTGCGTTGCTGGGAGATGCAATTGTTAATTTACGGAATAATGTTAACTACTGCCGGATGTGTCACAATATTTGCGACGATGAAGTATGCAATATTTGCAATGATCCTAATCGGGATGCTGCCTTGTTGTGCGTGGTTGAAAATATCAAGGAAGTGATGGCTATTGAAAATACAGGGCAGTTTCATGGATTATATCACGTTTTGGGAGGTATTATTTCACCGATGGAAGGTATCGGACCGAATGATTTGCAAATTAACAGTCTGATTCAACGCGCTCAAAGCGGAAGTATCTCTGAAATTATTTTAGCGCTAAGCACTACAATGGAAGGAGATACTACCAATTTTTATATCTACCGGAAGTTAGCCGGCTTGGATATAAAAGTAAGCGTTATTGCAAGAGGAGTGTCTATCGGCGATGAAATAGAATATGCCGACGAAATCACGTTGGGTCGTTCTATTCTAAACCGTACCAATTTTAATGATTCATTTAAAATATAAATATTATGATAATTGCAGTCGATTTTGATGGAACAATTGTTGAACATGCCTATCCGAGAATTGGGAAGCCTATTCCGTTTGCACTTGAAGTGTTAAGAAAATTGCAACAGGAAGAACGTCATACACTTATCTTATGGACTGTCAGAGAAGGCGATCTTTTACAGGAAGCGATGGATTATTGTGCTAAAAACGGAGTTAATTTTTATGCGGCAAATAAGAATTATCCGGAAGAAGAAGCGGGAGATACTCCACGTAAGCTGACAGCGGATATTTTTATTGATGACAAAAATATCGGAGGGCTTCCGGATTGGGGTATTATTTATAAAGCCATTCTCTCCGGAAGTAATGACTTTCAGGATATTGACGATTATATTTCGGATAATAAACCGAAAAGGAAAAAGAATCTGTTCATTCGGATAGGTGAAGCTTTTGACTCTGCGCAGCGATACAAATAATTAGTGATTAGTGATTAATGATTAGTGGTTAATTCATAATTCATAATTTTTTAATGGATTTTCCTGTTGATGAGAGTATAATAAGAAAAGCGGTGGAAGCGCTTCATATCAAAGATCTTGAAAAAGCGACCATTCGCGAAGTAGTCGCCATATCGGATATAATCGAACAGCAAACCGGATTGGAATTTGTCAGGATGGAAATGGGCGTTCCCGGATTACCGGCATCTGCCGTAGGCGTTGACGCCGAAATGGAAGCGCTGAAATCGGGAGTCGCCTCCATTTATCCTCCCATCGACGGAATGCCTGAATTGAAAAAAGAATCTTCCCGCTTCATTAAAGCTTTTATTGATTTGGATATAGCGCCCGAATGTTGTGTTCCTGTCGTTGGCTCGATGGAAGGAAGTTTTATTTCCTTACTGATTGCCAATCAGTGTAATCCACAAAAAGATACCATTTTATTTATCGACCCCGGATTTCCGGTGCAAAAGCAACAGGCAACCGTATTGGGGTATAAATTTTTTTCTTTCGATGTGTATGATTATCGGGGAGATAAATTAAGAGCAGAATTGGAAAAACATCTTTCCACCGGCACAATTTCCTGCATGATTTATTCGAATCCCAACAATCCGGCGTGGTTTTGCTTTCAGGAAGAAGAGCTGCGGATTATTGGCGAATTAGCAAATAAATACGGCGCTTTGGTTATTGAAGATTTGGCTTATTTTGCAATGGATTTTCGCAAAGACTTGGGTAAACCGTTTGAAAGTCCTTTTCAGGCAAGTGTTGGAAGATATACAGATAATTATATTCTACTGATTTCAGGCTCCAAAGTATTCAGTTATGCAGGACAACGCATTGCCATTGCCGCTATCTCTGATTCGCTGTATCGAAAAACCATGCCCGGACTGACGCAGAGATACGGAGGCGGAACTTTCGGCAGCATATTTATCCACCGGATTTTATATTCCATTTCCACCGGAACCAGCCATTCGGTGCAATACGCATTGGCAGCGATGTTTCGGGCAGCCAGCGATGGAAAATACGCCTTTCTGGAAGACGTGAAAGAATACGGGCGGAGAGCCAAACGGATGAAGCAGATTTTCTTAAAGCATGGATTTGAAATCGTTTACGATAACGATTTGGGAGAAAAAATCGCAGACGGATTCTACTTCACCATTCGTTACCCGGGAATGACAGGCGGCGAACTGATGAAAGCGCTAATCCCTTTCGGAATCAGCGCAATATCACTCTCCACCACCGGAAGCAAACAGGAAGGCTTGCGCGCTTGCACTTCTTTCATCAAAGACCATCAATACGAAGTATTGGACGAGCGGTTGAGGGCGTTTAAAGACCGCTTATGAGGCATTATCACATTTTTTCGTACCGGCGTCCGGTCGATTGACGACATCAGCGGACGGGAGTCAAATCTTTTTTCCGAACTCGAACTGCGGAGAGCGCTCGAACTTTGTACGCCCATATTAGCTAATGCCGCTTCCAACAAGACTTCATGAGTATCTCCCAAAGGCAGCATCGGATCCACATCGTATTCGTTTATTTCTATATCCGGCGCAAACCCATTGGTGTAATCTGACTCATTTTTTGAATTATACAGTTTAAATACTATTGGCAACATTCCCCAATGATTGTCTTTTTGTTTCAGCGAGTCAGTTTCATAAATAAACCACATGCCTACGTTTTTTCCGTAAGTCGTCCATCCGATAAGCGTCACAGGCATATAGGGTTTCAGTCCGTTGATGATTAATTCGCTTGCCGAAGCTGTCCATTGTGAAGTAAGGACATACAGCCGGCTCAATCCCGTTAATTTATTTACAGGAATGCTTTGATCAACAATATCACCATCTTTATTCCTCAGAATCAGATTATCGTTAAAAAATGTCTTATTATAATTATCCCCCAATTCTTTCAATTCTTTTTTTAATTCTTTGTCCACAATCGAATTGTATTGTTCGGTGTAGAACAAATCGGAAGAACCCTTGCCGGAAATCATGCTGGCAAGCGCAGTGGCAATCTCTGCATTTCCTCCGCCATCGAAGCGCAAATCCAAAACCAATTCATTCACATTGGCTTGCTTGAATTTTCCGAAAATCGTATTTAATTCTTTCAGGTAAGAATAACTATAATCTCCATTATCCGAAGCAAAAAAGTTATATATCAAATAAGCAATCTTTTTTCCGCCTGTTTGATAAATCGAATCGAGGAATACCGGATTTTCCTCATATTCAGCTACCGAAAGCGACAAGGATTGAAGTTGCGTGTAACCATCTCTGTAAACCCCCAATGTATGAGGAGCCGACATTTCGCCCGTCAAATCCTGATAATTATCAGTTGTCAATTGTTTTCCGTTTACCGTCAGGAAAACATCGCCTCGTCTCAAATCGGTTGATGAAGCCGGCGAATTAGGCTTGATATAATTAATTATTCCACAGACATCCTTAGGGGTGTCTTTTACTCGAAGTAACGTAAAATCATAACCGGCTTCCTTTTGAACTCCGTTCAATTGTCCCAATAATTCGTTATAATCCTCTGCAATATAGGAAAAATGGTCTTCTGCCGTGTACAGTATAGATTTAAAATAATCGGACGGGAAAATTGTCTTGTCCTTTTGTACCGGCATTTTGGTATTCCAGTAATACAAAACATCCATATTATCCTGAATCCACTGATTGATGTTCGTATTTTTTTGCGCTTCTTCTGATATTGAATTATTGTCATCTTTTGCGCAAGAGTAAGTAATCCACAAAGTTGCGAAAAGCGCCAAGCAACTGATTTTATTAAATCTGAAAGTTTTCATAATTATTTTTCTTTGTTTGCCTGCAAATGTACAAAATTTATTGTACTTTTGGGGTATATTTCAACCAATAAATTATTGACGTATGAAAAGAAAATTATTTTTAATCAGCTTATTTATTATGGGTATCTTTGGATTTAGTGGAATTAATGCTCAGAAAACCGGAAAAGGCTGGGCGCGTGTTTATGTGGACGGCAAATTTGGCGTTATTAGTAAATCGGGAACTGAAATCGTACCGCCGAGTTACGATTTCATTGGGGATTATAATAATAAGGTAGTGCCTGTTATAAAAAACGGAGATGCTTTCGCTATCAACGAAAATGGACAGCGAACGCCTTATAATCCTGAAACTAAAGGGAAAGCAATTCCTTTTAACGAAAAAAACAAATGGGGATTAAAGAGCGATAAAGGAGTCGTTTTAGCTGCGCCGAAATACGACTTCATTGGTAAATTCAACAACGGGATGGCTTCAATTTCCATTAATGGCAAAATGGGATTGATTTCCGATAAAGGAAATGAAATTATTCCCCCTGTTTACAATCTCATTGAAAATTTTGAAAAAGGGAAAGCCATTGTGATTCAAGACTCGCTTTTCGGTTTGGTGGACGACAAAGGCGTGGAAATCATACATCCGCGTTATCACTTGATTCAGCCGGCAAAAAATAATTACCTGATGATGCAAGGCGGCTGGTGGGGTACATTAAATTCCAACGGGCACGAAATCATTGCGCCGAAATATGCAGCTATTATGCCTTGTAAAGATGGATATAAGACATTCTTTGACGGTAAAATCGGTATGCTTGCCGACGATGGAATCTTGATGTTTGAACCTACTTACGACTTTGTGGGCGATAAAGATAACAATGTGTTTATCGTTTCATTGGATGGACGTTACGGCATGTTGAATAAAAACGGAAAACAAATACTGAAGCCGACTTATCAATTTATAGATAAATTTAATAACGGACGCGCTCTGATTTTAAGAGATAACTTATGGGGAATAATTAATACGGACGGAACGGAGATAATAGCGCCTGAATACAGCGCAATTGAAGAAACTAAAGATAATTGCTATATAGTGTATAAAGACAATAAAATGGGAGTTGCGAACAAAGACGGGAAAATTATTGTGCAGCCGAAATATCACGATGTCAGTATTTATTAATAAAATATGGGGATTGCGGGTCAAGCCCGCAATGACAATTTAAAATATGAAGATTGCTTTTCACGGCGCTGCCCGTACAGTTACAGGCAGCAAGCATTTAGTTACTTTAAGTAACGGTAAAAAGTTTCTTTTGGATTGCGGTATGTTCCAAGGGATGGGAACGGATACTGAACCTTTGAACTGGAATTGGGGTTTCAAACCTTCCGAAGTTGATTATGTATTTCTTTCTCATGCGCATGTCGATCATTCCGGCTTATTGCCTAAATTGGTGAAAGACGGATTTCGCGGAAAGATTTATGCTACTCCGGCTACGATAGACATTATACAGGCGCTTTTGATGGATTCGGCAGCTATTCAGCAACAAGATACGACTTTTCTGAATAAGCAACGCAGGGAGGAAGGACGAAAAATGCTTGAACCGCTTTATACGGAAGAAGATGTGCGGAATATCTATCCCTATTTGCGACCGGTGCATTACCACCAAGCCGTGAAAGTAGATGAAGACATTGTTTTAGAATTTTTAGATGTAGGACATATTGTTGGAAGCGCTTCGATTTTTCTGACTTTAACGGAAAACGGAAAGATGACGAAACTTGCTTTCAGTGGAGATGTTGGTCGGTATGGCGACCCGATATTACATTCGCCGGAAACTTTTCCGCAGGCAGACGTTTTAATCATTGAATCAACTTACGGGAATAAGTTGCATGGGAACATTGATACTTATGCCGGCGATTTGCTGAAAAATATTGAACAGACTTGTTTACATAAAAAAGGCAAACTGATTATTCCCGCTTTCAGCGTGGGGCGTACTCAGGAATTATTGTATTCGCTGAATGATTTGGAATTGGATAAAAAGCTGCCGCCTGTTGATTATTATGTCGATAGTCCGCTGTCGATAAAAATAACGGAAATTGTCAAGCGTCATCCGGAATGTTTTAACCGGTCGGTGCAGAAATTGCTCCGCACAGACAACGACCCGTTTTATTTCAGAGGTTTACGGTATATTACGGATAAACGTGATTCGCAAGCGCTCAATACGAATTTCAAGCCTTCAGTTATTATTTCTGCGTCGGGAATGGCGGAAGCCGGACGGGTGAAGCATCATATTGCCAACAGCATTGAAAACTGGCGGAATACCATTATGATTATCGGCTATTGCGAACCCAATTCTTTAGGCGCCCGCCTGAAAGAACATCCTGAAGAGGTAGGAATTTTCGGGGAACGATTCAAGGTAAAAGCCGATATTGTTACATTGGATTCGATGAGCGCTCATGCCGATTATAACGATTTATCCCAATATCTTGCCTGTCAGGATCCACAGGAGATAAAACGTCTTTTCATCGTTCATGGCGAACCCGATGTGCAGGTTGAATTTAAAAGGCGTCTGATGAAAAAAGGATTTTTGGACATCGAGATTCCCAAATTGCATCAGGAATTTGGATTGGGATAGGGGGATGAAAATGGATAACGACAAAGTACTCGAAATCGTCAATCAAAAATTTACCGACTATCTAACGGCAAACAAATGCAGAAAAACGCCGGAAAGATATGCGATACTGAATCTTATATATTCCAATCACCGGCATTTTGATATGGATTCGCTGTATAAAGCGATGACCGAACAGAATTTTAGAGTCAGTCGCGCAACACTTTATAATACGATGCAACTTTTATTAGAATGTAATTTGGTGTTGAAACACCAGTTCGGAGAGAATCTATCTTTTTACGAAAGGGCTTATAACAACGAATTACATCATCATTTGATTTGTACGAACTGCCATTCGATCAAGGAATATAAAAATGCGGAATTAAGATCAATCATTCAAAAACAGAAAATTAAAAGTTTTACGCCTATACATTACTGTTTATATGTTTTTGGAATCTGTAATCTATGCGCAAGACGGTTAAAAACTAAAAAATAACAACATAAATTTATGAAAGTTGATGTAATATTGGGACTCCAATGGGGTGACGAAGGAAAAGGGAAAGTTGTTGATGTATTAACTCCCTCTTACGACATTATCGCCCGTTTTCAGGGAGGTCCGAATGCAGGTCATACCTTGGAATTTGAAGGACAGAAATACATCCTGCGTTCCATACCTTCCGGTATTTTTCAGGGTGGAAAGATTAATATTATCGGAAACGGCGTGGTTTTAGATCCTGCTTTATTCAAAGCGGAAGTAGAAGATTTGGAAGCATCCGGTCATGATTTGAGCGACCGCTTGTATATTTCCCGCAAAGCGCATCTGATTCTTCCTACCCACCGGCTGCTTGATCAGGCGTATGAAACGCAAAAAGGAAGCGGAAAAATCGGAACAACCGGAAAAGGGATTGGTCCTGCCTATACCGATAAAATTAGCCGGAACGGATTGAGGGTAGGGGACATGGAACATAATTTTGAAGAAAAATACAAACAGGCGATCGCCCACCATGAAGCCCTTTTGCAATCGATGAATTTTGAATACGATTTGAAATCTTTGGAAAAAGATTGGTTCGAAGGAATTGAATGTATCCGCCGGTTCAAGCTAATCGACAGCGACCATTTTATCAACAAAGAACTGAAAAAAGGTAAAAAGGTATTAGCCGAAGGCGCTCAAGGAACGCTATTAGACATAGATTTCGGATCATATCCATTTGTAACTTCTTCCAATACCGTATGCGCCGGCGCCTGCACAGGTCTGGGCGTTCCTCCTTCTGCCATTGGAGAAGTGTATGGTATTTTCAAAGCCTATTGTACGCGGGTGGGAAGCGGTCCGTTTCCGACCGAATTAACTGACTCTACCGGACAGAAAATGCGGGATTTAGGCAATGAATACGGATCGGTTACCGGAAGACCCCGCCGTTGCGGCTGGATTGATTTGGTTGCGCTTCGTTATTCCATTATGATAGACGGAATCACCCAGTTAATCATGATGAAATCGGATGTAATGGATGATTTCGATACTATCAAACTGTGCACGGCTTATGAAATGAATGGAAATAAAATAGAAGATTTCCCGTTTGAAATCAACGATTCGATAAAGCCAATTTATGTAGAACTTCCCGGATGGAAAACAGACATGACAAAAATGCAGTCGGAAAATGAATTTCCGAAAGAATTTAATGCCTATTTGTCTTTTATTGAAGAAAGTTTAGGAGTAAAAATCAAAATAGTATCAGTTGGTCCAGACAGGGAGCAAACCATTGTGCGTGGCAAGGTTTTTGAAACAAAAATAAACATTAAACATTAATCATTAAAAATAAATAACTATGGGTGGAGGATATTGGATATTAATTATTGGAATCGGCATTGCAAGCTGGTTGGTTCAATGGAATTTGAAGCGTAAATTTGCAAAGTATTCTAAAATACCTTTAGCAAATGGAATGACAGGTAAAGACGTATCTGAATTAATGTTGCGTGAAAACGGCATCTCAGACGTTCAGGTATTGGCGACAAGCGGAATGTTGACAGACCATTATAATCCTGCGAATAAAACGATTAATCTAAGTGAAGACGTTTATTCAACTTGCAGTGTTGCCGCTGCTGCGGTAGCTGCTCATGAAACCGGACATGCTCTCCAGCATGCGCAGGCTTATGCTCCGCTGAAATTGCGTTCATCTTTGGTCCCTGCAGTCAGTTTTTCCAGTCAATGGGTTTCGTGGCTATTAATAATAGGTATGGTTTTGATGGGTAAGGGAAGTCGATTTGGGTGGACGGTTTTAGCAATTGCCGTAGGTTTGTTTGGCATGATCACTTTATTTAGTTTCATCACTTTACCGGTAGAAATCAATGCAAGCCAAAGGGCTTTAGCTTGGTTAAGCCGGTCGGGAATTACTAATTCCTATAATGATGCTGAAGCAAGAGACGCTTTAAAATCAGCGGCTTACACTTATGTCGTAGCTGCTATTGGTTCTTTAGTGACTTTCTTATATTATTTAATGATTTTGCTGGGAGGAAGGAGAAATTAAGATTTGGATAAAAGTAAATTAAGAATACAGGGAATCACATTCAATCAAATCCAGACAGGCGCTTACGCTTTGATTTTGGCTGAGGAAAAAGGGAATCGCCGGGTTCCGATTGTTATCGGAACTCCGGAAGCCCAATCCATCGCTATTTCTCTTGAAAATCTTCGTCCTCCGCGCCCGCTTACGCACGATTTGTTTGTTTCTTTCATTCAGGCGGCAAATATCACCTTGAAAGAAGTAAACATCTGTAGGTATGAAGAAGGTATCTTTTATTCCGAACTGATTTTCAGCGGAGGAGTAAAAGATATTTTTCTGGATGCCCGTACTTCGGATGCCATTGCTTTGGCTATCCGCACAGATGCTCCTATTTATATAACAAACGATATAATGAAAAATGTCGCAGTTGAATTGGAAGAAGATGATATGGATGACTTTACGGATGAATCAATACAAAATCAAACCGTTTCGTTAGATAATTTAAGTCCGGAAAAACTTCAGAAGCTATTGAGTGAAGCCGTTGTGAATGAAAATTACGAAAAGGCTTCCTATATCAGAGATTTATTGAATGAAAAAAATAAACGCAGATAATTATTCGGGAGGATAAAATGATGAAACTTACGCTGTTTGTTTTGGAGCATTGTCCGTTTTGCAGGCGGGCGAGGCAATATATTCAGGAATTGAAAGAAGAATATCCTGAATTTCAAAGCATCGAAATAGAAATCATTGATGAGGAAGAGCAAAAAGAACTTGCCGATTCATACGATTATTATTATGTACCTACATTCTACTTAGGAAAACAAAAACTTCACGAAGCCGGAATCAATAAAGAGGAAGTGAAAGCGCTTTTTCAATCGGTTTTGAAAAAGGGGTAAGACATAGCATATATTATCGTTACTCAAAAAATATAGGGGAGTAATCCAGAATTATGAGTTATGAATTTATTTGTTAAATATTTCTTTTTATTTGCGTTGATACCCTGTTTTTCGTGTGGGCAAAATCTCGCATCTTCTCTAAAACCGGCTCAATGGATTGCTTTGCAAGAAATGCCGGCAGAGAAAAAAGTTGTACCCGGCATTCACGGCAGCGGACCGGATTCTTTGGGCGATATGAAAGACTTGCTGCCGATGTTCCGTCGCGAGTTCACCATTAATAAACCGCTGAAAAGCGCTACTGCTTTCGTATCGGGGTTAGGGCAATTCGAGATGAGTCTCAACGGTAAAAAAGTCGGTGACCACTTTCTCGATCCGGGATGGACGAATTATGAAAAGTATGCCTTGTACGTAACTTTTGATATAACTTCCTATTTGAATAAAGGAGCCAATGCTTGCGGGATTATGTTGGGTAACGGATTTTACCATACTCCGCGCGAAAGGTATCTGAAATGTGTTGTGTCGCATGGTTTTCCGAAAGCTATCTGTAAAATAGTCCTTGAATATGCCGATGGCAGCAAATCAGAATTAGTTACCGACAATTCATGGAAAACAGCGCCTTCGCCGGTTACTTTCTCAAGCATCTACGGAGGTGAAAGTTATGATGCGCGGCTGGAACAGGAAGGATGGGATAGACCGGGATTTGACGACAGCCGATGGCGCCGGGCGCTTACGGTGGAAGGACCTCCGCAATTGCAATCGCAAACGGCGGCGCCGCTCAAGATCATGGAAACTTTTGAACCCAAAGCTGTTTTTCAATCAAAAAGCGGCGAATGGGTCTATGATTTAGGACAAAACGCTTCGGGCATAATTCGCTTAAATGTAAAAGGAGCGAAAGGTCAAACCGTTCAGGTATGGCCCGGCGAATTGTTGGACGACGACAGCCTCGTCACACAACGTGCTTCCGGTGAACCGTTTTGGTTTGAATACACTTTAGCCGGTCGAAATGAGGAAACCTGGCAACCCCGGTTCTCCTACTACGGATTTCGCTATCTGGCGCTCAAAAACGCTGTTCCGCAAGGCGTTCCCAATCCGCATCATTTGCCGGTAGTGACTCAATTGGAAGGCTTGCATACTCGGAATGCGGCGCCTCAATCGGGTACGTTCGTCTGTTCCAATGAATTGTTTAACCGGATATTTCATTTGATTGATTGGTCGATTCGCAGCAATATGGCAAGCGTGTTAACCGATTGTCCGCACCGAGAAAAATTAGGATGGCTCGAACAGACGTATTTGATGGGAAACTCCATCCAATACAATTACAATATCAGCAGTTTGTATAATAAAATGATTGAAGATATGAGCGCCGCACAGCTTCCAGACGGAATGATTCCGGATATTGCTCCAGAAATAGTCGTATTTGAGGGAGGATTCCGCGATTCGCCCGAATGGGGAAGCGCTTACGTGATTCTTCCCTGGTATCTCTACCAATGGTATGGCGACCTGCGCCCATTGCAGAATAACTATGAAGGCATGAAACGTTACGTGGCTTACCTGACTTCCAAAGCCGACAGGCATATCTTGTCGTATGGGCTGGGTGATTGGTTTGACCTTGGACCGGACACTCCCGGCGAGTCGCAACTCACTTCAAAAGGCGTAACAGCAACGGCTACCTATTATTATGACGTGACCATCATGCAGCAGGCAGCAAAGTTGTTGGGAAAGTCCGATGATGAAGCCTGTTTTGCCGGACTTGCCGCAGAAATCAAAGGCGCTTTTAATAACCGTTATTTTAATAAAGAAACCAAACAGTACGATAGAGGTAGCCAGACAGCTAATGCAATGGCGCTGTTTATGAACTTGGTGGAACCGGAAAACCGGCAAGCCGTTTTTCAAAACATCTTGAAAGATTTGGAAAAACGTAATTACAGCCTCACGCCCGGCGACATCGGATTTCGCTACCTGTTGCGCGTTCTTGAAAGTGAAGGCGCTTCGGAAACTATTTTCACCATCAACAACCGCACGGATGTACCCGGTTACGGGTTTCAATTAGCCAAGGGCGCAACTTCGCTTACCGAATCGTGGGCTGCCTTGCGATATGTGTCCAACAACCATTGCATGCTCGGGCATTTGATGGAATGGTTCTACAGTGGATTGGCAGGCATCCGGCAAGCAGAAGGTTCGACAACATACCGAGACATAATCATTCAGCCTAACCCTGTGGGCAATATAACATTTGCAACGGCAACGTATAAATGTCCTTACGGGAAAATTGTTTCGGACTGGAAAAAGGAAGGTAATACTTTTTACTTAAATGTGGAAATACCTGCCGGCACTTCTGCGCTTGTCTATTTCCCGGGCAATAACAGTAAAGGTTTGACTGAAAATAACAGGGAATTTAAAGCAGAAATCTCGAAAGACGGGGGTGTAAAGATTGGAGCGGGAGTATATCATTTCAAAATAAGAATAAATGATGAAAAACGCCATGAAAAATAAAACTGTATGAATATATGTACCGGCATACTTTTTTAAACGTATGAAAATGAGACATATCATGAATTATTTCAATAGAGAAGGAAAACATAATCAAACAAATCAAACAATGAACAGAATATTTGGACTTTTGCTTATTTTTTTATTTAGCGCCTCGTATGGTTTTTCCAAAGGCGCCGTAACTATTTATCCCGCGCCTGCAGGCGAAGTATTAAATACAAAGTTTAAAGTTTCGGTAAACGGAAAGGATGTTCCGGTTTACAATGCTAAAATCGGTATGGAAAACAAAGAAGACCGCGAAAAGGCGATGGATTTGCGACTTGAATCGGAGAAATATTTTGATATTGCAGGCTTTGCCTCTTTCGATTTGATAAAAGGACCGGTGAGGGTTACCGTATCCGTTTCGGAACCCGTCTCCGCAGCCAAGATTCTTCCTTCCTCTTTCGGCATCA
>Ga0209629_10001798_pt1 | contig 14000 bp, 4 predicted proteins | sample TergutCu122P5_FD_187286 | JGI IMG/M metagenome (GOLD analysis project Ga0209629, IMG submission 187286) | Cubitermes ugandensis P5 segment gut microbial communities from Kakamega Forest, Kenya - Cu122 P5 (SPAdes) (version 2) | ecosystem: Host-associated > Arthropoda: Insects > Digestive system >... | reverse complement strand
ACTTTATTACAACAATAATATTTCTAAGTCCAAGAATAACATAAAAACTACCTGAGATATTATAAAAATGGAAACATGCAAAAACCATAGAGGTACTGAACTCATAAATATGGAAGAAAACTTAATTTATAATCAACAAAAAGTTGCACACCCTTTAAATTACTACTTTGTAACTCTAGTTGACAAAATAAGAAGTAACATGAAAATGATAAAATTTCATTGAATTGTAACAATTCCACACACACGCACACACACACTGTCTGTATAAAAATCTTTAAGCTCCCTTGTTCAAATATGAGACTAAAATACACAACACCCAGAGAAATAGAAAAAATTATCTAATCACTGAAATTCTAAAACACTCTTGGATATGATGGGATTACTATGAGAATTCTAAAAGTAAGTACACCTTTAATCACATCTCCTCTAACATACATATGTAACAAATCACTTTCATTAGGTATTTTTCTCTGCTGATTAAAATTTTCTGAAATAAACACCTTATATAAAAAAGGAGACAGAACAGACATAAACCATTTTAGACCTATCTCTTTACTTGCATCCTTTTCAAAGATCCTGGAAAAAGTTATATATACAAGATTGTACCAACACATCAAACAAAATAATATATTACATACGATCAATATGGCTTCAGGAATAATTCAATTGAAAAGGCTTCCTTAAAACTAATAAATGAAATATTACTAGCAGTTAATAATAAATTAAGAGTTGGTGGATTCTTTTGTGACTAAGAAAAAACATTTGACTTCTTAATTCATGATATACGGTTGTCTAAATGTGATTTTTTATGGATTCAAGGGCAACACAAATGCACTGCTACGATCATACCTCAGTGATAGATATCAAAGTGTACTAATAAACAATATCATTTCTAATAGTATTACATTATTCAGAATGGGGCAAAATAAAACATGTCGTTCCTCAAGGTTCAATACTTGGTCTTTTGTTTTTCGTACCGTATACAAATGATCTTCCGAATATAACAGCTGACCCATTGAAACTGATTCTATTTGCAGATGACACACCCATAATCATTACAAAACATAGTCCCTCAAAATTTAAAAAGATATTTACAATATAATTGATAATGTAAATGACTGGTTCAGATTATCATTAAATTTTGATAAAACTTCCTTTTAACAATTTAGACCAAAAATAATTATGGAAACAATACAAAAATAAATTGTGACAATAAAATGATTAAAGAGACTAAAAATAATCAATTTGATACAGACAGTTCGTTGTATTGGAAAACCCATATTGATCAAATATGATTAAACTAAGCACAGCATGCTATGCAATTAGGTATAGTAAACATTTTATGTACCAAGATACACTAAGGACAATTTACTTTTCATATTTTCATTCCATCCTATTGTATGACAGTTTTGTGGCACAATTCTGCATAGAGCTATAATGGTTTTAAAATTCATGAAAGCATAAACAGAATAATTATGAATGCTAGAAATAGAGATTCTTTTTGTCAGTTATTCACGAACCTAAAAATTCTACCACTAAAATCACAATACATATTTTCCCTTTTATTATTTTCTGCTAAAAATTTACATTCATATGAATCAAATTCAGCAATTCACAATATTAACACTACATTTAGTTCTGACTTACGTACTGCAACTGCAAACTTAACATCTTTTCAAAAATCTCCCTTTAATTTTGGAATCAAAATTTTTAATCACATTCATACTTGCATTAAAAATACATCTCATAACATAAACCAAGTCAGATCTACTTTAAAAGGTTTTCTTCTTATTAATTAATTTTACTCAATGAAGGAATACTTTACTTGGTATACCAATAGTGATCTCGGCTCAGTGTAATCATTTTAAAAGTAATCACCAAAATATATTTACATGTAACATACCGCAATACAATTCTATATTATTACATTAATTTGAATTCTTAGCTCTTGGCTATATTTATATAATACATATATATTGTATATATATACAGATGTAGTAACAAATTCATCTTCCAATTTGTCTTTAAATTTTTTATTGCTATTTATTATATTGTAATGTGTGGATGTCCATATTTTACAAATTATATTGTAAATTGCAGTCTGTAATTGACGTGTCCAATGTGACATGTGTGACTCGATGAAGAAATAAACCAAACCAACAGAGAAAACTGTTACTGAACTTGGTCCTGTCTCTAACATTTAGTACACAAATCTCGCTGTCTGATAAGAATGTATTCCAGTATCATAACAGACACCGCACAGCTGTCTGAAATCCCCTAATCCATGGGATTTCTGTTTTTGCTTGAACTATTTAAACACAAACCATCATGCCGACTGTGTTTATACATCATGTCGATACAGCCACAGCACTACAGCACCTGACAGGGATGTTCAACCAGAAGTTTGGCTGTCTCAAATCACACTTTCGTTCAAAACTGTTTTGCAAGGCCACTCCCATTCCTAGAATCATTGTCGCAGTTTTGGCATATATTGGTTATATTTCTTCATTTTCCTGAAGGCCGACCTGTTTTCGTAGAAGCTGCGTGGAATTATTAAAATCTGTAAAATATGACATAAAACTGGTGTCAAAATAAGTTACATCCCTTTCTATGAGGATAAGGAATATTGTACTGGTGTTATGTGTGGTGGTGAAGGGGCAAGGTGGTAAGGTGAGAAGCAAAGTGCATGTCGGACCGACAGTTCTTATTCTTCTCAAAAACACAGCAACACACAAACTTCAGCACATCCAGGTTATTTCAAACAATGGAGCGAGACCGACTGTTAAACAATCCAACAAATTAATTGATTGCAGGAAAAAGAAGTATTAATATAAATGTAGCAAAACGACCCAGCCCACATTTCGATAGAGATTATACTCCCAAATAATGTAAAAGTATTTATCACAATGTTCCATTATCACCATTCCATTCTGCTACCCCCATTAGCCTTGCTGTTCAGTGCGATGTTATACAAAGAAAGCAGAACAACAAATTACCCTCAGTAGAAAGATACTCTTTTATAGATCAAGATCAAATGACACACTGACCAATGCTCTTCCTCTGCAGAACAGCAGACAGCGTTCAACTAAAAAGGTTGTAAAAACACACAAACACAAGTACAGTCAGTACAACTACACACCTCACAGTTTCTTCTAATCCTGCTACACTTTTCACCTGTAAACCACCGAAATCAGGAAGGCAATTAAACAATATGTAAATCAGTAGGTGTTTTCACTCTGTAACCCAGCAATCCCATGTTATCCGTTACAATTAAAATACTCTACTACTTTTAACATGATTTATCCAACAGTCATGGCTACGATGTGAAAAAGAGTCCAAATATACACTGCACAGAAGGCAGGTGTGGTCCTGAATGTACATCACAGAGAAGAATTAATGCTCGTGCCAAAATAACACCTATTTCTTTCAGTAAATTATAAGTAAATTTCAAAATATACATAAAAAATTGCAAGTATTTATATGAATCCTACACAATAACATTAGCCAGTTGTGTCCAATTTTCCCTGCATTTACCCACCCCAAAAACAACAATGCTGGACTGTTCAAACAATAAAGGCTCCCAAAATGTAACTTTGTCCATAAAAACTCACTTTCCACATCAATCAGATAAAGACACCTTAACCCATACGCTCTATGAGATCTGATGCTCTCACAGCATCAAGTAATTACATTATGGTCTTCTGGGGTATGGCACCATGTAGTTACAGACGCTATATTATGCAGGATACAGCTGTTTGCTTCACACAAGTATGAAACATGGGAACATATAAACTCCACTGCATGCAGTCACACTCCATGTGCGCTGGTTGATCAGACATGAATATTCCCCCACACACACACTCATGACAGTACCAAATGAGAGAGTTTGTTGGGACAGGAGACATCTTTATTGACATGAATGTAAAGGTCTATTGTAATAGTGATGACACATGTTTTCCAAATATTTTTCTTATATTTGTCACAGATTTTTTACCGATGGAGCTAATCAATAAAGCAGAATTTCAAAACAACACAAAGTCATACATTATACATTCCATGAAAGTCCAACAAACAGAACGTCAACAGATATTGCAAACAACAGCTACAGACAACAACAAGGTACATATATTATATCCAGCACCAATCTTCCTATTACAAAACAATGTGGCCTCACCTAAATTAAACTTCATAATCTTAGGTCACTACTTCACAGATGATCCAAACTACTATGATACTACTACCCTCCATTGAAAATGAAAATGCACGTTCTGTCAGCCAACAATATTCTACCTTTAGACACTTGGGGTACTGACAGGAGTGTTTCTGTTCTCTTGTTATTGCAAAACTCATGTGATTAACTGCCTGGGACATCAAGTTGATCATTAATTATAGTCAATTCATGATGCACGGTCAAAAACACTTTGCACACTATATGGCAATATTTTATCTCACTTCCAGAAAGACACTTCTTCCATTTCTGCCACATATCCAATGAGCAGAGACATTAGCAATAAAAACAGATAGCAGCTATACCACCAATTTTCTATTGAAACAAGCACTTTGTTCAGACCACTAACCTCACTCCATTTCCCCAAGTACACCACACAAGCGCTCAAGTTAATTACATAGTCCAACCATAAGATGTTACAAAATTCATTTCTTCCAAAGTTGAAGACAGTGAGGTGGGTGGCTTGTAATGATGGCTGTTATGTAAGTACTGTCTTTTCAGGTATTTGTGCCAAGGCAGTTTGCTCGAGTTGGTCACACCTTCAACATGGAGTGTGGTGTCAAGGAAAACCACGTGACTGTGATTGCCCTTCATAACTGCGGAAAATCACATACTTAAATTTTCAAACAAACCATTGAAAATTTCTTGAATGTTCATCTATCGGGCAATTAAACATTACAAGGAAGTGTGGAGGGTTTAAGACTGGGCTCAGTCGGGATGCGTGAAAAGTGTGAGGGCTGAAGCCTGTATGAAAATATTACAGGACCGAACTTGCCGAAAACCGCTCTGGAAATAGGTCATGTCCCGATAGATTTACATATCGACCCAATCAAGTCGTGCTTCATCAAGGACGATCTACATATGACAGCTCACATCCGCTCAAAGGGACACCTCCTTACACATGCTTTGATGAAAATCCGGCGTACAAGAGCAGAGCGTCTCCTCCTGATGTACGCCCAGAATAGACACGAAAATATTCTCCCGGAATAGAAACTTTTCACTCCTGTTGAGAAGTATAACAACCAGAACAACAAGATTTATGCTCAAAAGTCTCGTGAGGTGAGTTTTGTGGGTGCAGGGAGGCCATCACACTTCCTTCGTCACGGTAAGTTTTCCCATCAGGTGTGACATATTCATTTCTGCTAGAAATGGGTAAAATGTAAGCCTGAGTGTATCAAGAGGACGTGCTACAAGGAGTTGTAAAAACTCTTAACACGACCCTTTTCAATGGCCAGGAATGGGTCTTCCAGCAACACTCAGCTACTGCCCAGGAACCAAGACATCTCAGGAGTTGCTGCAGAGGATCCTTTTGGCCTTCATCAGAGCCTAGAATTGGCTCTAAGAATACCATACCTAAACCCCTGGACTATGGACTCTGGGCTACATATTTGAAGGACATGCCTTGCCGAAAGCATCACAGCAACCTTGAGAGATCCCCCTGGAGACAGTGCATGTGGCAAAAGCAGAATGGCCAGAATGTATTAAGCTTGCGTCAAGGCATAGGGCGGCCATTTTGAGTGACAATATTATAAATGAAAACTTAAAAATTATTTCAAATAGAGTATTTGGTTCGAAAAGTGTATATTTTGTTTAATGTTTCTTCTACGTCATATGGTACTTGTAACAGAATTTATGGCAAGACTATGTATGTTCCGAACTATAAATATAAGACGATTACACTCACCTGTGCAAACATCGGCAACATGCGCTAGCCATTGTCCAACAGCTCCATGAAACCATCTAATGGCTCAAGGGTAACTGGCGTGGAATCCAACAGCATTGTGATAGGGTAATGTTCAGAAGAGCGCTTGGCTTGATGAGTTTGGTCTTAGACCTCAACTTGATCTCACGGTATCTGTTAACGTTTCCCTCAGCCAAGACATAATATAGATAGTGCTGAGAGCACAACACACTCTTCAGTGCCAGAACATTGACATAGTTAGTCCTCTATACAATCATGCAATCATACATGGCAACATATGGGCATTTCCTGCTGAAGGCACACAACGAAACTAAAGTACCTCACAATCCTGGACCTCAGTACAATGATCCACATCATCGCATCCCCAATAGCATAATGCACAACCGCAACACAGTCTGATATGCCTCCAAATACCTTTTAAATCTTCCCTTACAACATCTAAATTACCAGCCAATCTTTCAAGTGTTTCCACGGTATCCAAATTGGCTTATCAGAAACAATATTCAAGTTGTAAGGTGCTTATGATTTTATGAAATCTGGTCTGCATACATTCTTTCTTCGAATGACAGATGCATTTCCTCCATCCTTATTTCGGTCTAGAAATCAGATATCTTTAAGTCATCTATGGTTAGTTTCCATTAATTCCAATTCATATTTTCTCCAATAAAAATATTTTTTTGCCATGTGAAAGAAAGTATAGACTATATATTAATTACCAAATTTTATGCACTGATTATTATTTATTCAAAAAACATTAGTCTCCTCTACATGTTTCGAGCCTCAAGTGCTCACCTTCAGGAGGATACAGTTGTACTATGCAGCATATGGAACTGTCACCCGCTATGAGAGTTCCTGGTGGCTTATAGCTACACAGCTTAAAGATGAGCACTTGAGGCTCGAAACATGTAGAGGAGACTAATATTTTATGAATAAATAATAATCAGTGCACAAAAGTTGATAATTAATATATATACAATTCATGATGCACTGTCAGAAAAAATCATTAAAGAAAGTATATGCATTATTATCTTTGACTGACATTCAATTATTCTTTAGCTCACTTGTGTCCTTTTTTCCTTCATTGAAGTTCCTAACTTCATCTTCCTTCCACAATCTCTTCCTTTTTCTGCACAGAGGAAAGGAATTATTTCGTTCAAATTTTTGGTAGGAAACAGTTACTTTTTAGCATATCTGGTGGGCATTTCTCTTCTCCCAACTTACAGTTTCTAATATAAAATATCTAGATCTGCACTGGTTCCTAATGTCAGGTTGTATATACACATACACACATGGCTGGCGGATGTCAATGTTTAACACATTTGTATTTAGATCCTCTTTACCAATTCCCAAACTTTTCGAATATCCAATTATCCTCCTGCCAAAAGGTAGACAAATTATCCTTACATGAACAGAATGAACAACAACCTTTGAATATTTACAGGTAAAATATTTCTTCCTTGTGTAAAAATATCTTCCGCCGCTGTATGCCAGGCTGACAGTACACCCTAATACTTGGCAGGTAACAACTCACCTTTGAGCTATACTTGCACTTCTGTACTCCAACAGAAGAATTTCTCTGAAACCTCTTAATTGCCATTCAAAGCCGCTATGTCCCAGGAAGTTATTCTTTTTCTACAATTGGGTAACAACAGGTCACCTCTTGTTTTTACTTGCACATCTCTACCCCAAACACACAAATTCTCTAAAATCTCTTTGTTGCTTTTCTCTGCTAATCTGTTCCAGGGGTTATTACTAAAAAAAACTTTTGGATAGCTACAAGTCACTTTTGAGGTTCACTTGCACTTCCCTGACCCAAAACCAGTGTCTCTAAAATATCTTTATTGACATAAAATACTCCTCTGTCCCAGGCAGTTGGTCCATAATCTCCTTTGACTAAGCTACAGGTCATCATTGAGGTTTGTTTGAACTCCCATACTCTAAAATCACAGTGTCCCTAAAATATCTATATTTACTTTATATGATGCCCTGTCCCAAGCAGTTAATCTATCATTTCCTTCGGCTAACAACAGGTCATCTTTGGGGTACACTTGCACTTCTCTACCCGAAACCCACAGTGTCTCCAAAATCTCCTTATTACCGTTTCTTGCTTTTTTGGCTAGCGAAAGGTCATCTTTGAGGTATACTTGCACTTCTCTAACCCAAACCCACAGTGTCTCAAAATCACCTTATAAACGTTCACTGCTGCTACGTCACAGACAGTTAATCCATCATCTCCTTTGCCTAGGAACAGGTTATCTTTGAGGCATATTTGCACTTCTCTACCCCAAACACACAGTGTCTCTAAAATCCCTTAATTACTCTTCTCTTCTGCTCTGTCCCAGGCAGTTAGTTCATTATATCCTTTGGCTAGCAACAGATCATCTTTGAGTATTATTTGTACTTCGCTACCCCAAACCCACCGTGGGTCTAAAATCTCTTTATTACCGTTCTCTGCTGCTTTGTACCCGGCAGTTATTCCATCAAATCCTTATGGGAGCAACACGTCATCTTTGAAGTTTATTTGCACTTTTTCTTCCGCAACAGCACAGTGTCCCTAAAATCTCTTTACTAGCGCTCTTTCCTGCTCTGTCCCAGGCAGTTAGTTCTATATATCCTATGGCTGGCAACAGCCCTTCTTTGAGGTTTACTTGTACTTCCCTACCCCAAAACCACAGTGTCTATAAAATCTCTTTATTTCCTTTTTTGCCGCTCTGTGTCAAGCACTTAGTCCATCATATCCTTTGGCAAACAACAGGTCATCTTTGAGGTTTACTTGCACTTTTCTACCCCAACCACACAGTGTTTCTAAAACCTCCTTATTTCCGTCCAAATCTGCTTTGTCGCAGGCAGTTAGTTCATCATATCCTTTGGCTAGCAACACGTCAACTTTGAGGTTTATTGCACTTCTCTACCCCAAACCCACTCTGTCCCAAATCTCTTTATTATTTTCCAATCCTGCTTTGTCCCAGTCAGTTAGTCCATTCCTTTGGCTAGCAACAGGTCTTCTATAAGTTTTACTTGCACTTCTCTACCCCAAACCCTCAGGGTCTCTGAAAGTTCTTTTTTACCTTTCCTTGTTGCTTTGTCCCAGGCAGTTAGTCCATCAAATCTTTGGGTAGCAACAGGTCATCTTTGAGGTTTACTTGCACTTCCCTACCCCAAGTCCATAATGTTTCTAAAATTTCCTTATTACCGCTTGATGCTAATGTGTCCCATGCAGTTTCTCCAAAAAATCCTTCGGCTAACAACAGGTCATCTTTGAGGTTTACTTGCACTTCTTTACCCCATCCCCACAGAGTCTCTAAAATCTCTTTATTATTGCCCAAAGCTGCTATGTCCCAGGCAGTTTGTCCAGCAAATCCTCTGGCTAACAACAGGTCATCTTTGAGATTTACTTGCACTTCTCTACCCCATCCCCACAGTGTCTCTAAAATCTCTTTTTTATAGTTGAATGCTGCTAAGTCCCAGGCAGTTTGTCCAACAAATCCTTTGGCTAGCAACAGGTCATCTTTGAGGTTTGCTTGCACTTCTCTACCCCAACCCCACAGTGTCTCTAAAATCTCTTTTTTACCGTTCAATGCTGCTATGTCCCATGCAGTTTGTCCAACAAATCCTTTGGCTACCAACAGGTCATCTTTGAGTTTCGTTTGCACCTCTCTATCCCAAAACCACAATGTCTCATAAAGTTCTTCATTACCGTCCAATGCTGCTTTGTACCAGGCAGTTAGTCCACCATATCCTTTGGCTAACAACAGGTCATCTTTGAGGTTTACTTGCACTTCTCTACCCCATCCCCACAGTGTCTCTAATATCTCTTTATTACCATTCAATGCTGCTATGTCCCAGGAAGTTTGTCCAACAAATCCTCTGGCTAGCAACAGGTCATCTTTGAGGTTTACTTGCACTTCTCTACCCCAACCCCACAGTGTCTCTAAAATCTTTTTATTTCCTTTCATTGTTGATCTGTCCCAGGCAGTTAGTCCATCATAGGCTTTGGCTAGCAACAGGTCATCTTTGAGGTTTACTTGCACTTCTCTACCCCAAACCCACAGTGTCTCTAAAAGTTCTTTATTACCGTCCAATGCTGCTTTGTCCCAGGCAGTTAGTCCATGATCTCCTTTGGCTAGCAACAGATCATCTTTGAGGTTTACTTGCACTTCTCTACCCCAACTCCACAGCCTCTCTAAAATCTCTTTATTGCCGTCCAATGCTGCTTTGTCCCAGGCAGTCAGGCCATGATCTCCTTTGGCTAGAAACAGGTCATCTTTGAGGTTTACTTGCACTTCTCTACCCCAACACCACAGTCTCTCTAAAATCTCTTTATTACCGTCCAATGCTGCCCTGTCCCAGGCAGTTTGTCCGTCATATCCTTTGGCTAGCAACAGGTCATCTTTGAGGTTTACTTGCACTGCTCTACCCCAACCCCACAGTGTCCCTAATGTCTTTATATGGCCTCTACTTGCTGCCACATGCCATGGAGTTCCTGCATAATTGTTGTTGTATAGCAGCATTTTTTTTATTGTGTTTGTTTTTCCAGTGGCTTTCAGGCTACCAAAAAAAAAGTCAATTATATTAGTACTGCCTTTTGCTGCTGCCTGAAGTAATGCTCTTTGAAGTTTTTCTCTTTTCGAATTTTTTCTTTTAATTTTAAGTAACATGAAATTTTTTTTAACTCTCCATATTTCGTATATCTGCTTTCCGTATTGTTTTATCGCTTTTGATTTCTCAATATTCACCAATAATGCATCCAGAAAGATTGTAGTCAGTTCATACTCTTCCTCCAGTAATATTGTGAAAATAATATTCAATAATTCTAACGAGAAACGTGTTTCCTTGATTAATTGTGTTGCCAGAAAATCTGCAATATAATACTCAGCAAAACTGCGGTGGATGAATTGAGGTTTATTATCAACATACTGTACAATTCCAATCCTAGCAATTGCTTCTGTTTTAAGCATGTCTTTTTCATCAAATTTTAAAACTGTATCCTTCATTTCAGGCAACAGTACCTCCAAAGCCAATTTTTGATGATTTCTGGTTATTCTAATGTCACACAGAGTAATATCATTGTCTTGTTGTTTAGCTAATTCTCCTTTGGACTTGAAAATATTTATTTTTTCTTTCATAAATTTCCCATATAAATCCACAAGACACAGTGGTTTAGGTAACTCAGGCTCAGATTTCTGTGACAAGCAATAAGTTTCAAATTCTTTCTCAAAAGCTTCTGCCAACATTCGTGTTTGTAATGGGATGCCAGTGAATTCTTTCTCTTTATCACTTATTGATTTTGCTAGCAACTTAATTAATGCCCTAGCATATTTTTCCGAATGTTGCCGACTCTCTTCTTGAAGTTTTGAATGCTGCTGCCAGAATTTTGTTAAAAACCCAACCTGGTTGTCCTCTGAGAATGGTTCTAAAGTGTAACACAGCTGCTGTAGATTATCTTGCAATTCCTCTCTAAGGTGTGGCCGGGTGGTGACCCATAATTGCTCTACCCAAGACTGCTTTAGGGGATTTAAATCTTGGAGTAAATCAAGAACAGTCTCTTTATACTTGGGACTGATTTCATCAAAACCATCAAACATTATTATCACCTTTGTTGCTTCCTCAGGCTCCTGACAGCACTGTCTAAACAGTTCTTTCTCAAATGGATAGCGAAGTTTTAATAATTTTTCACACATAAACTCAATATTTTCTATCTTATGGTTCTTTTGAACCTCAAGTACATCTGTATGGTCATTAAAATCAATTATCACCACCCAGTAAGTCTGGAATTTCTGTTTTATTTGCTTAGACAAATGGTTCAGTACAGTACTTTTACCAATCCCTGCAGTATCAGCAATCAGCATCACTTTGTGGTTCTGTGCTTTCTGCAAAAATTCGTCTAAATTTTCTGGAGGATAAGGAAGGGGATTTCGTACATCAATATAGTCATGCAGTGCCCTTAAACTACCCCTTGACTGCTGCCAAATTAGCCTTCCGGATTTGTCTTTCAGTAGCCAATGGACGTTCCTTTCTGGATTATCCTGACAGTATTTTGTGAATTCTTGTTCATTTGTAGCCACTAAATCAGAGAATTTTTGTTCAAAAATTTTCTTTTTAATAGCTACTTGGTGATTAAAAGTTCTAGGAATATAGTATTTTTCATTGCAACCATCAGAAGTAGATGTCAGCAAAGGTCTACCTATCTCCAGTGTTCTTTTCTCTAGTAAAACTGAAAGGGGTAAAAACTCTGTTACCCGTGACTCAGCAGATATGAGTTTATTTAAAGGAACTGGACTGCCTTGGAAACGAACTGATTTTTTCAGAAGTTCATTTTGAGAATCAGTAGTTAAATCACTCCAGTTGTAGTCACTGTCTTTCAACATTTTTGCCTGATATTCCCTGTCATGCATCATTTTTTCCTGGTATTCCTTTAACTTATCTTGAAGTGACTGAACTACATCAGGAAGAGCAATGAAAATAATCCTTCTCATTTCACTGAATCTGTTCAGAGTGACCCACAAGTCTGTTTCACTTTTGTCATATTCATATGAACAATGAATAATAAGAGTTGGATGAGTGACTGAATGAAAAGCTTCATAAATAGCATCAGCTTTCTCCTGATCTTTAAACTGTTCAACTGATACGAAGATATAATCACTCTTGATATCTACCAAACTCATCCCCTTTGTTCTCAAAACTTGATACAGATTCAATACAGCCAGTTGTGGCAAAGGGCTTGACAGTATCCAGATATGTTGACCATTTAGTATATCATATTTAAATAGACACTCATTATTCAACTTAATTTTGTACTGTTCAATTTCATTTATTTTCCCCAATAATGCATTTAAATGCCGAATTTGATACCTGGCCTTAATACAAGCATGGTTTTCTATAAACCTCTTTAAATCTTCTTGTGTGTGTTGCTTATAGAAGCTGAGTAATTTTGGCACTTGTTGTGTGAGTAGCTGTTTGCCTATCTCCTCCTTGTAATGCGCAAGTATATGAGGCACGCGGACAATCAGTTCTGACGGCCACTTATTCTCTTTATAAAGAGGGAATACCCGTTCAATAATTTCATCTATCCCTCTTCTGTCACGGTACTCTGCTACTATTTTACCAAATGCACACTTCTTTTGTTCATCTAGTGCTTCGTAAGGTTTGCACTCATTGAAATAGCAGACTTGCATGGCAAGATGAGTTAGCTCATGTGCTAAATTGCCTAGTATTTTAGACTCGTCTTTGGCACCAATATAAATACGGCCTTCCATGTAGTAACAGGAACCTTCAGTTTCAGAAGATTTTGTGGGGTCTAAATCAACAATGGAATCGTTGTCAAAATCAAAGATGATTTCATTTACCATAGAATGCTGCACCACTTTTAGGACGGTTGAAATTTCTGGTATGGTATCCAGCTTTTTGTATAATTCCCGTATAATGCCAAATTTATTTTTCTTCTCTTGTCCAAATGCCGTCCTTGACGTAGACAGCAGGTAAATAATATGAGAGTCTTCCTCTCTTCCAAAGTATTGTAACTTGGCTTGTCTTAATCTGTCTCTCTCTTCTATTGTTAATTCCTCTATCACCATTGACAGCTCTTCATTTTTGCCAGCAGAAAACCCTTCAGACTGTAACAGTGCATAAATCTCACACTGACGTGCCTTAAGAGCAGTCATCAGTGCAGACTGATTACTTGGGTCATAGGCCCGTTTTAATCGTGGATAAATTTTAATGAATTCTTTCACGTCAGTCTGCGAACCATCTTGGATGGCTTGATGGAGACTCTGCCTATCTTCAACTTGCCTCAATAATACAGCTCTATTTTTACTTAAGTCGAATTCATCAGGAAAAGGAGAGTCTGCTTCAAGCAACACACATACATTTCCATAACGCTTTTTGTCCCATGCTAATTTTATAGCCGTCACCTTTTCATTCCCTTGTCTAAGACATAGGATATCAGCGCCACAAAAAATTAAAAATTGCAGTGTGTCAGGTCTTCCTTTCTCAGCAGCAATTAGGAAGGGATTGTCACCAAGATCATTCCTTAATTCTAAGAGTTCTTTGTCTTTATTGGACAGAAAATAC
>Ga0209629_10001797_pt1 | contig 14001 bp, 14 predicted proteins | sample TergutCu122P5_FD_187286 | JGI IMG/M metagenome (GOLD analysis project Ga0209629, IMG submission 187286) | Cubitermes ugandensis P5 segment gut microbial communities from Kakamega Forest, Kenya - Cu122 P5 (SPAdes) (version 2) | ecosystem: Host-associated > Arthropoda: Insects > Digestive system... | reverse complement strand
TATCTAAAACGTCGTCACGCTGATCGACGAGGGCAACACAATCCCGTTCATCGCCCGTTACCGTAAGGAGCTGCACGGCTCGATGGACGACAAGGCGCTGCGCGCGCTCGGCGAGCGGTTGGCCTATCTCCGGAATTTGCAGGCCCGGCGCGAGGAAGTGACGCGCTCCATCGACGCGCAGGGCAAGCTGACCGATGAACACGCCACCGCGGTCGAAAACGCGGTCACGCTGGCGGAACTTGGGGACGTTTACCGTCCATATAAGCAAAAGCGCCGCACCCGCGCGACGGTCGCCAGGGAGAGAGGGCTTGAACCGCTGGCGATTTTGTTGTTCGCGCAGGGCTCTGATCTGCCGGATATTTATGAACTGGCGGCGCAGTATATCAATCCCGAGAAGGAAGTAAACACTGCCGAGGACGCGCTGGCGGGGGCCTATGATATCATCGCGGAGCTCATCTCCGACAGCGCCGATATCCGCAAAAAGCTGCGCGGGCTGATCGCGAAAAACGGCAGCCTCGTCAGCGCGGCGGCAAAAGAGGATGACAGCGTCTACCAACTGTATTACGATTTCACGCAGCCAATTTCAAAGCTTCAGGGGCATCAAATTCTCGCTATCAACAGAGGCGAGAAAGAGGAATTTCTGAAAGTTTCCGTAGTAATCGACAGAACGCAGTCTCTGAACGTCATAAAGCGCATGGAGCTGAAGCCCGGCTCAAAGGCCGAGGCGTTCGTCACCGCCGCCATCGAGGACGGCTACGACCGGCTGCTGTTCCCGTCATTGGAGCGTGAGATACGAAGAGCCCTGGAGCGAATGCCTTCCGGAGGATTGCTACGCGCCCGTTAAAAAGGGCTAATGGATAATCCGGGGTGACGCCCTGGTATTTATCGCTTACGCATAGAGCGAGAACAACTGCCGCATAGAGCGAGAACCACTGCCCGCATGCGCGATAATACGCATAGATGGGAGATTAAGCCTTTTGTCCATAAATATATTATGTAAATTACATAATCTTTTGCAGATTATTTAGCAAATCCATTTCTATTGACTTTATACACTCTAAATTTTCTTTATATTTTTCTATTGTTTTACCATCACCTCGTATGTAATCTTTAAGACAGGTATTTTTATATTTATGACACATCAGTGAAAATAATTTGCTTTTTTCGATCAATTCATTATTTGCCGATAGCATTTTTATCAACATCCCTATGAACAGCGAATGCATTAAAAGGGTGTTTGATTGGTGAAAATGGCAATACTCAATTTTACCATACGCGATTATGGATTCAACCATTTTTTCATAACAAGACATGCCGTAAAAAAGTGTGTAATTTAAGTTTTTACTTTTTATTTCATCTATAAGTACTTGGCAAAATTCTAATGGAGCTGTAGATGACAAGAAATTATTTATAGCATATATTATTTTATCTTTATCTAATATATATTTTGAGCCATTAAACATGGAAAAGTTTAGTCCATCTAAATGATCTCGATTTTTTATTCTTTCGTCTTGCATTGCTAAGCAAGCAACTTTAAATTCTTTTCTGCTAATCTCCTCAAAGGAATATGCAGGTATATCCTTATTAAACAAAAAATCAGCACCAAAATAGCAATCTCTCCCCTCATCGAAGCCATAAATCATTACTTCGTGTTTAATGTTTATCACGATTGCTTCATAGATACTGCTAATTATGCTAATATTTTGGTTCTTATATTTTATCTGATAGACCAAATAATGCGTTACAATATTGACAGTGCACACGCAAGAGCGTATACTTGCAATAATGTTGGCAATGGATTCTACCGTGGCGTAATCTGTTTAGCAGCAGGTCTCTGAATATATATTCAAAGTTAAGACAAATAAAAACGCGGAAATTCTGTTTGATCATAGGAGACGCAGCATGAAAATCATCATCGCGCCGGATTCTTTTAAAGGCACGCTCACCTCGGCGGAGGTTTGCGATGTCGTGGAGAGCGCTTTCAAATCAGTCGCAAGCGAAATTAAAGTGATTAAGCTGCCTGTTTCCGACGGCGGCGAAGGTATGACTGAAGCGGTGATAACATCGTCCGGCGGCAGGCGCGTGTACGTAAATGTGACGGGGCCAAATTTCCAAACCGTCGAAGCTTGTTACGCCATATCGGATGACGGCAGTACCGCCGTGATGGAAATGGCTTCGGCTTCTGGCCTGTTACTCACCGAAAAAGGCTCTACTCCGGACAAAACCACAACATACGGCACGGGTCAGCTGTTGCTTGACGCTCTGGACAGAGGCTGCAAGCACATCATCCTGGGCGTGGGCGGAAGCGCGACGAACGACGCCGGCGTGGGCATGGCGGCCGCATTGGGCGTTAAGTTTATGGATTCATTCGGAAACGGAATAGCTTTGACCGGCGGCGGCCTGGCGGATCTTGCCGCGATTGATGCGTCAGGGCTGAACGAAAAACTCAAGGATGTCTCTGTCGCGGTGGCCTGCGATGTGGACAATGTTCTTTACGGGCCTGATGGCGCGGCTTACATTTTCGCCCCTCAGAAAGGCGCGGACGCCGCTATGGTCGAAAGGCTTGACCAAAACCTCATGCATTTTGCCGATGTGCTGTTTGACTTTACAGGAAAAAGAACAGACGGCATAAAGGGATTGGGCGCCGCCGGGGGTATATGCGCAAGCTTGCTGGCTTTTTCAAATTCTGAACTCAGACGTGGCATTGATATAGTTTTGGATTACGCGGATTTTGACAATATAATTGAAGACGCGGATTATGTTATTACGGGCGAAGGCAGAATCGACGCGCAGACTCTCGGCGGGAAAGTCGTCGGCGGCGTCGCGGCCAGGGCGGCAAGAAAAAGCGTTCCGGTCATAGCTATCGGCGGCGGCGTGTTATGCGCAAACGACGAACTCCTGAAATTCTACGGGCAGGGCGTCCTGGCTGTTTTCAGCACCGCGCAGATACCCGAAAGCTTTGAGGAGTTGAAACCGAAGTGCAGGGAATACCTTTACCGCACGGCGGAAAGCATTGCGAGGCTTATTACATACCGTAAGCCTTAAAGTTTCCAATAACAGGCATTATGTCTGAATTCGTTAGGCGTCACGCCGACCGTTTTCTTAAACAGATTAGTAAAGTAATTGTTGCTGGAAATCCCCACTTTTTCCGCTATATCTTTTATGGGGATATTTGTTTCGGTCAGGAGCTTCTTTGCCGTCTCTATCCGGCGGGCGCTGATGAATTCGTGTATGCCGTTTCCGAAAAAATGCTTTGAAATCATGTACAGCGTTGAGCGGCTGATTTTGAATTTATCGCAAAGGTTATCTGTAGACAGATCTTCGCTCAGGTTGGCGTTGATAAATTCCTCTAACTGCTGTGAGATATTGTTTTGCGTGAAGCTGGCCAATTGCGCAAGCCATACATACACCGCGCAAGTCTCGATGAGTTTGGTACAGGCCATGATACGGTCTTTTCCCACGACGGACATTTTTGAAAGTGACGCCCTTAATTCATCCATATCGTAACCGTACGGCCTGCAATTTTCTTCAATCCTGAGCCAGAGCTTATCTTTGTTTTCATTTACAATCTGCCCGACCATGAGGTAACCAATGATCAGGTTATCATGCAGTATGGGCACGATAGTCTCCGACAAACCAATGTGGCATGTGTATGTATACGGCTTTTTTAATTGCTTGCATATTTCACTGGCGGCTCTGGCCTCATCTTCGCATTTGAACTCCGCGTCAGGGTTGGTGCGTATCATCTCGCAGAAAGGCGCGTGCTGCTCGGGGTAAGTGGCCAGCTTCTGATAATTCTCGCTGAATATGGATATGCCTCTATCGGTGGCGATATAAAAACTTTTCAGCAGCTCTTTCAATTTTTCAACATCGTATTTAAGCATAACCCGCGCCGCCCATGCACAAAATCTTTCTGAAACGCATTATACCACGAAATAATTATAAAATCAATCATTTTTAATCAAAATTACAATAACTGACCAATATTGAGATTGAACATCATATCGATTGCTGGTATCATATCTGTTGTTAGCATTTATCAATGCCGTACATATATCGGGGGTCTTTATTTGAAAGCGTTTATGGTTTACGAACCCCATCGTTTCGGCCTTGTCGAAGCGCCAATGCCCATGATTGCGGATGATGAGGTATTGGTAAAGGTGAGGGCAGCCGCGATATGTCACAGCGACCTGGATATTATCGAGGGCAGGCGCAGACACTCTCTCAAATTGCCCGTGATTACCGGACATGAGTTCTCCGGGGAGATTGCGGAGCTGGGTAAAAATGTCACAGGGCTGTCCGTCGGCCTAAAGGTCGCCTGCGAATGTATTGTCTGGTGCGGTTCATGCCGTGCCTGTCTGAATGGAGAGACATCCTGCTGCGAGAATTTCGACGAGCTGGGTACTATGCGCAGCGGCGGTTTCGCGGAATACACGGCCGTACCCGCCAAGATGGTTCATCCGATTAAAAACCTCAGCTTCGAGGAGGCGTCCAACATAGAGCCGGCTGGCAACGGCTGTCACTGCGCACAGGCCGCGGAAATCAGAAATGGCGATACGGTTGTGGTCATCGGGCCGGGGCCGATAGGCCTTTACGCGATGCAATTCGCCAAACTGTATTCCCCGGGCAAGCTGATTATGGCCGGAACGCGGGAAAACCGCCTGGCTGTCGCGAAAGAACTCGGCGCGACGCATACGGTCAACATCAGAGAATGCGACCCATACGAGATAATCATGAAAATCACCGGCGGCAAGGGCGCGGACAGGGTTTTACAGTGCGCCACCACCGACGACGCGATGACCCTGGGCTTACGGCTCTTAAACACCAATTCTGTCATGGCAATCGAGGGATATGGCGACGACGAGCCTATACAGCTTCGTTTCAGCGAGTTTGTAAAAAAGCCCATGTGCATAAAGGGCGTGTCCGGCGTTACGGAAGAAAATTACATAGCCACTATACGCGTGGCGGAAGAGGGTAAAATACAGTTCAAACCGATTATCACTCACACGTTCAGCCTTGACGATATGGAAAAGGCGCTCGAAACCATGACGGATAAATCGCAAAATGCTATTAAGATCGTTATAAAGCCGTAGGGCGGGGGCTCTGCTCCTGCCGTGGCGCAAATATGCATAAATAGGTGGGGATATCTTGAAAATAATTTACACGGGAACGCATTTCCCGGAGGAGATTCAGCGGCGTTTGGTAGATTTCATGAAAGAAAAGGGTTATGCCCTCGACCTTCTTAAGCTCAAAACCCGCAACGCCTCCGATAATAAGGAAGACCTGCTCGGATATGACGTAATCATTTGCAGCGGCGAGGCTTACGGCAAGGACACGATCGAATATCTTTCCGATTCGCTGAAGCTCCTGTCGCGCCACGGAATAGGCACGGACGAGATCGACAAAGAAACGGCGACTAAGCTCGGCATAGCCGTGTGCAACGCAGCGGGCAGCCTTTCAACGAGTGTCGCCGAATGCGCCCTCTCGCTGATCTTGAATGTCTTGCACGAATACCCCGCACTGGATCGCAGCCTCCGCGCCGGCGGGTGGGGCGCTCACAATTTTGCGCCGGAACTGCGCGGCAAAACGGTTGGGTTGGTCGGTTTCGGCGGCATAGCGCAAAAACTGGCGGCTTACCTCGCGCCGTTTGAATGCCGTATCCTGGCTTACGACCCTTATTTTAACGAAACCGCCGCAAATACTCTGGGAGTCAGAAAAGCAACCATCAACGAAATATGCGACCAGAGTGACATCATCAGCCTGCACCTCCCTCTGACGGATGAGACGAGGCATTTAGTTAACATGGATTTCATCGGCAAGATGAAAAAGACCGCAGTGCTGATTAACACCAGCCGCGGGCCTATCGTGGATGAAGCCACGCTGATAGAAGCGCTGCGCGAAAGGAAAATAGCAGGGGCCGGGCTGGACGTCTTTGAAAAAGAACCCATAAGCCAGGATAATCCGCTGCTGGCCCTCGATAACACCGTCCTGCTGCCGCATATAGCCTCGCACACGGTCGAAAGCCAGCTCGGGGCTGGGCTCATGGCCTGCCGCAACGCCGTCGCATTTATTGAAGGTAAAAAGCCGGAATCGCTGTTAAATCCGGACTATATGCGATATGTTAAATAATTAACTTTATGACAGAGGTACTTTATGCTAATAGGTTATAATCAAGGAACCTCATTGAAACATTCAACGCTGGAAACCGACTTAATTCTGTGTGAAAAATACGGCTTCGCCGGGATTGAAATGCAGTCACCGCTGCTGGATGAATACATGAGCCGTCATACGCTGGACGATTTGCGGAGGCTCTTCGCGGAAATCGGCGTGAAGGCTTTGCCTGTCAACGCGCTTACCGAGTTTAACGAACCGGGCGCGCGGGAAAAGGTGATTCGGCGGCTGCGCTATCTCTGTGAATGCGCGAACGCGGCCGGTTCCGACACGGTCATACTGGTGCCCGCCCCGCAACCTCCGGTGCTCGTTATCAGCGCTGAAGATACGATTGACGCCGTGCGCGATTGCACCCCAATCGCGGCGGAATACGGCGTTACGCTGGCCCTGGAGTTTCTGGGCTTCGCGGATAACAGCGTAAAGACGCTTGAAGAAGCGATGTTTATTGCGGAACACGTAAAGGATTTGCGTCTGGTACTGGATTGCGCCCATATCATGTCCAGCGGATCTGTCCAAACTGTTCTCGGGCTAGATCCAGCGAAGATCGCCATAGTTCACATCGACGATTTAAGGATGAAGCCCTCGGGTGTTTACACCGATGCCGATCGAGTGTGGCCCGGTGACGGTGACATGGGATTGCCTGAGATTATCCGCAATCTAAAAACGATAGGTTATGACGGGGTTTTCAGCGTCGAGCTGCTCAATCCGCTGTACTGGGAGTTGCCGGCAGACGATATCTTCAAGACGGCTATGGAAAAGACGAAGACGTCAATCAATGCGGCGCCTGGGGAGATCACGGCATGAGGCTGCGCTGGCTGGGCGGAGCCGGGTTCACCGTAAAAACCGGCGACTTAACCATAGGAATCGATTTATACCTGTCAAACGCCTGCATGAGGGAAGACGGCTCTTTTAAACGTCTGGTTCCGCCGCCTGTGACGCCGGAAAGCCTTACGCTGGACTACCTGATAGCCTCACATGAACATGGGGATCATTTCGACATAGGTTCTATGCATAGTTTTATCCGCGGCGATAACGTCACGCGGTTGATTTGCTCGTCCAATACGGCAATAGAGGCCCGGCGTCTTAATGTTGATACGGCGAGAATCATTGAGCTGAACAGGGGCGGCGCGCTGGATTTTGACGGTTTCTCCCTCCGCGCGGTTATGGCCGACCACGGCGAAGACTCGCCCGACGCCATCGGCTTCTTTATCAACGCGAATGGCAACACCATCTATTTTACGGGCGATACGTGTTTCAGAACGGATTTTATGGAGTGTATCGGGCCGCACGAACCGATAGACGCTCTGCTCGTGCCAATAAACGGCAGATTTGGCAACCCGGACGGCCGGGACGCGGCGTATTTCGCGCAGATGCTGAAACCCAAAGTTACGATACCGTGTCACTTCTGGCTGTTCGCCGAACACGGCGGCGACCCCGGCCAATTCCTGGAATGCTGCGCGGCGATAGCGCCTGACACGAAAGCAATGGTGCTTTCAATTGGCGAGGAAATAGAACTATAAAGAAAAGGATTGGTTTACTATGAGCAAAGCGGCGGAATTACTGCAAAAAATGAAAGGCGGAGAACTTGTAATAGGTACTCACGTCAACCTGACCGACTTGTCCGTCTCGGAACAGATGGGCGTGCTGGGCTTTGAGTTCGTCTGGATTGACGGCGAGCACGCCCCGCTGGATCGGGAGAATATCTTCCAGCACATCATCGCATGCAAGGCCGGCGGGGCGGCGGCGTTCGTCCGCATCCCCTGGAACGATCCAGTACTGGTCAAGCCCATACTGGAAATGGGCCCGGACGGCGTTGTTTTCCCGTTCATACGCACCGCGGAGGAAGCGCGAGCCGCCGTGGCCTCCGCCACGTATCCGCCCAAGGGCATCAGAGGCTTCGGCCCACGGCGCGCCAACCGTTACGGCACACAGCCAAACGACGAGTATATCCGGGAATCGGAGACGTCTATCCTGAAAATCATGCAGATTGAACACATCGACGCAGTCAATAACCTGGAGGAAATACTTGCCGTAGATGGTGTCGATACCATCGTTGCCGGGACAAACGACCTCTCCGGCTCGCTCGGTCTGCTTGGCCAGACGCGTCACCCTGAAGTGCTGGCACAACTGGATATAATCGCTGAAAAATGCAGGAAAGCTGGCAAACCGTTCGGAATCTCCATGGGGTATGACGAGAACAATATCAAGGACTGGATACGCCGTGGCTGTAGCTGGATGGCCTCCGGCAACGATGTGAGTTACATCGCGCAGGCCGGGCTGGAAACGATAAAGTTTATCAAAGCGGTCAAAGCGGGCCTGTGATATATGCGTCGCCCGGCGGTGCCGCAATTTTAAAACTTTGACATTTTAGCATTACCACCGCAATGACGCCGCAGGTTTACCTCCCTTTTCCTCGGCGTCATTACGGGCCGATTATTTCATAAAGGAAGTGAACATTAATGAAGATTGTCATTCTGGACGGATACACGGAAAACCCCGGCGATTTGAGCTGGGATGGTTTTAAAAAACTCGGGGAGCTGACGGTTTACGACCGCACTTCCCTTGCAGACAAGCGGGAAGTCATAAGCCGTATCGGGGACGCGGAGGCCGTCATCACCAACAAAACGCCGATTACCCGAGATACGCTGGAGGCTTGTCCGGGGATAAAATACATTGGCGTGCTGGCTACGGGCTATAATGTCATCGACACCGCTGCCGCGTCGGAGCGCGGCATACCCGTCGCGAACATACCCACCTACGGAACGGCGGCCGTGGCTCAGTATGTGTTCGCACTGCTGCTGGAGATGTGCCATCACATCGGCAGCCACTCAGAGAGCGTCAGGCGCGGGGATTGGGCCAAATGCCCGGATTTCTGTTATTGGAATTATCCGCTGATTGAATTAGCCGGCAAGACGATGGGCATCATCGGCTTCGGACGCATAGGCCGCGCGGCGGCGAAGATAGCGGAGGCCATGGGCATGAATGTATTGGCTTTCGACACATACCAAAACCCCGCGTTTGAGACGGAGCATACCCGCTACGCCGGGCTGGACGAAGTGTTCGCGAAATCGGATGTTATCTCGCTCCATTGCAATCTGACGCCGGAGAATACCGGGATCATCAACGCCGCCAATATTGCGAAGATGAAAGACGGCGCGATGCTCATCAACACCTCCCGCGGCCCGCTTATCAATGAGAGCGACCTCGCGAACGCCCTGCTATCCGGCAAGTTCTCCGGCGCTGCGGTTGATGTGGTCTCCACCGAGCCTATACGCGAGGATAACCCCTTGCTCTCGGCCCCTAATATCATCATAACGCCGCATATAGCCTGGGCGCCCAAAGAATCGCGCGCCAGACTGATGGATATAGCGGTCGAAAATCTCGAATGCTTTATTAAAGGAAAGCCGCAAAACATAGTGAATAGTTAAAATCAATAATAATCATTAATTAATGAGAGGTGTTGGAAATGTCGAAGATGAGAGGTGTGACGCTGGACGCCACTTGGTCCCCCAAACCCGAATTCAGGCTCGGCGCGAAGGATATCGACGGTAGACAGACCTATCTGGGCAGTCTTGTGTGGAGAGACCCCAAACTCGATATCCGTGAGTACGACATACCGGAGCCCGGCCCGGAACAGGTGCTGATTAAAGTCAAAGCAGTCGGCATATGCGGCAGCGACGTACACATGGCCCAGCCCAAGGATGACGGTTATATATATTACCCCGGGCTCACCGGCTTTCCGTGTATACTGGGGCACGAGCTCTCGGGCGTCGTGGTCAAGGGCGGCCCCGGCGCGCTGGATAAAGTCACGAACAAGCCGTTTAAGGGCGGCGAGCTTGTGTGCGCGGAGGAAATGCTCTGGTGCGGTTCGTGCAGGCCATGCGCGGACGGGTTGCCAAACCACTGCGAACGTCTGGATGAAATCGGCTTCAATGTCAACGGCGCTTTCGCGGACTATATCGTGCTGCCCGCCCGCTGCTTGTGGAGCTTGGAGCCTTTACGCGCGCGTTATAAAGACGAAAAGGACATCTTTCTTGCCGGCTCGCTGGTCGAGCCGACCTGTGTGGCTTACAACGCCGTCGTACAACGCGCCGGCGGCATAAAGCCCGGTGACAACGTGGTTATCTGCGGCAGCGGCCCGGTTGGGCTCGCGGCGTGCGCCATCATGAAGCGCATGGGCGCGGCGAAGGTCATAATGAGCGAGCCGGAGCCGGAACGCGGTGAAATGGCGAAAAAGCTGGGCGCGGATTATGTGATAGACCCGACAAAGACTGATTTCGCCGCTGAAGTACTGCGCATTACGGACGGCATGGGCGCTAAGCTCTATCTGGAGGCCACCGGCCTGCCGACCCAGGTGTACCCCGGCATAGAACAGGCCGTGTGGGAAGGCCGTACGCTTAACGCCACAATCGTTGTAGTCGCGCGCGCGGAGGCCAAAATGGCCGTCACCGGCGAGGTCTTACAGGTGCGCCATGCGCAGATCGTCGGCGCGCAGGGCCATTCCGGCGAAGGCACATTCCCGCGGGTCATCGAGTCTATGGCCGGCGGGATGGATATGCTGCCTATGATAACCAAAAAGATCAAGCTGGACGAGGTGCCGGAGAACATCATCACGCTGCGGACAGACCGCTCCAACTGCAAGATCACCTGCGTGATGGACTGAAAAATCAAGGAGGACAATGAAATGGCAAAGCAAGAAACGAAATGGATCATGACCGACGTTCCCGGCATAATGTTTGAGGATACCGAGGTCGGCAGGTTAAAGAAAGAAATATGGGACATGGACGAGGAACAGCTGGACGCTGCTTTGGCGGAATACGGTATGCCCGCCGCCTCGGAGCTTGGCCTGGCCGGCACGTATATCCAGAATACCCCGCGCTCGAAGGTCGTCGAGAAGCGCCGCAAGAACGACATCGTGTTCGTGCCGATTGGCTGCACGGAAAATCACGGAATGCACGCCAACACCGGCCTCGATACGTTCATGGTAACTCAAATACTGGAGGGCGTCAGGCGCTACACCGCCAAGCAGGGCCGCGAAATCAACCTGGCCTTCCCGCCGCTCAATTACGGCGGCCACCCATATCATCACATCGGTATGCCCGGCACGGTCAATATGCCTCACGAAGTTGTCGTGGAGACGCTGATTTACATGATGGTTGGGCTTTGGAACGACGGTTTCCGCAAGATCATCCTCATCAACAACCACGGCCACCTCTGGATGCTGGAGAGCGCCATACAGGAATTCTGCAAGCGCTTCCAGCTACCCGGAATATTCCGCACCATGGATTGGCACCGCGCCGTGCGCGAGTTCTTTGTCCCTAACAACAAGCCGGACAGCCTGGACACCACCTTCGTCCATGCCGACGAGTGCGAGACTTCGGTCGGGCTGCTGCTGTTCAAGGACATGATTGATATGAGCGCCGCGGAGGATAAATGGGGCGAAAGCTACCTGCCGGACGGCCACTTCGACAAATCAATCGAACCATACCGCCGCCCGCATCGCTGGAGCGAGGGCGAAGGTCACGCCTCCATCGAGATGGCGACAAACCGTGAGGGAGTAGTCGGCACGCCGACTATAGCCGACGCCCGCAAGGCTAAACGCCCTATCGTCGCTATACTAAAATACCTCACCCTTGTGAACAGTCAGATTCTGGACGCCTTCCCGCCGGGTACGGTTCCGCCCGTGGAGAAAACCACCCTGCGTACCGAGGAGGAGATGGCTCCTTACCTCAAAGAGCCGTTCTCGGAGGGTTGGAAGAGCGTGTACGAAATACCGATGAGAGGTGTGTTTACGAAGCTGTAATGAATATTACAAACAAGATATCTCAGACGATGCCGCTTCAATTCGACACGGTGTTTTCACCATTCAGGGCGGAGGAATTTGACTCCGCTCTGGATTTTCTTGAGAAGAAAGGGTTTACCGGCGTGGAGATCGCCGTTGCCCGGCCCAAAGATGTAAACGCGGCGATCCTCATTGAAAAATTGAAAGCTCATAATCTTTCGGCGACAACCATATCCACCGGGCAGGCTTACGCCATCGACGGCAAGTGTCTGTCGTCTTTTGACGCGGACGTGCGCAGAGCCTCGGCGGAAGTCGTAAAAGCTCACGTTGACCTTTCGGCTAAAATAGGCCGCCCGCCCGTCACAATAGGGTTGCTGCGCGGCAAGCTGGAAAGCGGTGATAAGGGCGGGTTGCTGGAAAATCTGCGTGAGGCGCTTAACCTATGTGCGGAGTACGCGCGTGAGCGCGGCGTAGTATTGCAAATAGAGCCTATTTGCAAGGAAGAGACAGTTTTGCTCAACACGGTGCGTGAGACGCTGGAGTTTATCGAATCACTCGCGAACCCGCAAAATGTCGGGCTGCTTTACGATACCTATCATTCCAATATCGAGGACGGCGATCTCCCGGCGGCGATACGGCTGGCGGCCGATAAGATAACTAACGTCCATCTGGCCGATTCCCACCGCGGGCTGCCAGGCTGCGGCAATATAGATTTCCACGCGGTTTTTAGCGCTTTACGCTCTGTCGGTTACGTCGGAGCACTGGCTCTTGAGACACTTGTTATACCAAATCGCGAATTTGTCAACGAACATTGTTTTAAAAGCATAGAAAAACTGATAGACGAGTAATTATAGGTATGCCTTGTCGCCCAGTATTATCTCGGGCGGCAAGGCATTTACCAACTATAGGCGCATTCGGCGCTATCTTATGGCATTCCAATATGTTCTCAGTCATGGACTTCAGCCCTGGAAAACGACAGGTGCCATGAATACACGCCCCTCGCTTTGAGCGTACTGTTCCGCCCGTGAATTTTAGCTAAATCAGGCCTGTCAAAGGCAGATGTACAGGGTTCGAGTATGCAGCAATCTCCAAGGTGCAGTCCTCTTGATAACAGTATTCCCAGATAAGGAACGGATTCCCGCGGAAAAGTCATCATATAGCAACCATTGTCCGAAGGGTGAAAGACGCCGCATTGCCCAGAAGAGAGTTGTTCGTTGATGTAAAACTTATCCATATATTTTGAATGAGAGCTTGTCATCCCCAAAGTTTCTTTATGAAATTCGTGCATATCATTAAGCGGGATATTGTCTCCATACTTGCCAAGGATATTGTCATAGCTGGACATCAAAATACCCGTCCTGGAACCATCGGGAAGAATTACAGACGAGTTTTCTTCCATTGTAAACATAGCATGGGCGGCCCATATAAAATCGATATCGAATGTCGATAGATTTTCAAGACTATATTCTATTCGGAGAGAACTTTCATTTTCAAAATAAATTCTCTTGCTAAATTTATAAGGCAGCCTCACTCCGAAAGTATGCGAATAAAGGGCGTTTTTATCAGAAGCAAGACGCCAGTCTATGCTCCATACCTCTCCGTGATCCGGTAATTTTACGTCTTCCCAGGGATACTGGGCGCAGAAACATGAGTCTATAGTCGGGAGCATTTCGTCAAAACCGCCTATATCGACCGCGTTGTAATCGGAATCGTATGTGCCTTGAAGCAGCATATCGCCGGAAGGCTGCAATAACAATTCTCTGCCTGATGTTTTATCGACAAGCGAGACCATTTTCGACCCCCGCTCTGTAATGATTGCCCTAAAATTGCCACTCTCAATAAAAAACGCTTCAATGCCCTTATACAACGTTTTTCCTGTCGTCGCCATAATGTAGTCCTTTCTCATATTAAATTGCTAATTTAATGTGAGTTCGATGAACAAAAAGCGTTCATCGAACTTTGATTATACTCATACATTTTCGCGCAAAACCCGCGCGAAAATGTATTCGTAACGTGAAAATTCCTTCGGAATTTCAGCCGCTTACGCG
>Ga0209629_10001796_pt1 | contig 14003 bp, 6 predicted proteins | sample TergutCu122P5_FD_187286 | JGI IMG/M metagenome (GOLD analysis project Ga0209629, IMG submission 187286) | Cubitermes ugandensis P5 segment gut microbial communities from Kakamega Forest, Kenya - Cu122 P5 (SPAdes) (version 2) | ecosystem: Host-associated > Arthropoda: Insects > Digestive system >... | reverse complement strand
TAAATATCTCCATTTATTATTATTATTATTAGCAAGATACGTAACTTGCAATTCGCGCTGTATTGGTCTACGGTGCTTCTTACCACATTTTCACTCTATTGCGTACAATCCAGGCCGAGTTCGATTTCAATTGAAAATCCTGAAGCCAATCTTGCTATTCGTTTTCATCTTTTACAGTGGCTCTAATCACAATTTTCCCACTACTAGATTCTACTATTCGCCCACCAATTTCTTCGATATTGCATTCCATTTTATATTTCACTGCAAGCTTTTATCATTCCTATGTCTCAGCTCTCCTAGCAACGAGTAAGCGATACAGCATGACTGCATCACGTGACTACAAGATGTCCACACAGTGTATATGGCGCTTCTTACTGTATGCTTCGCGATTGGTTCTGAGGTATAGCTCCGCCTCCCATTGCCAAATGCATGTATGAATTGGAAATATGCTCCCCGGACATTCTGGAATATGTGGAAATAATATTGCCGATGAGCTTGCAAAGGAGGGTTCCATTCATCAGTCTGTCAAACCAGAACTGGCCTTGTGGGGGTCTCAAAGCCAAATATATAGAACAAGACAAAGTGTAGGCTTGTTAACCATCGCTCGACACTGTGACAGGGTCTTACCAGCACTCAGAATTAATCTTGTCCTTTAATAGGATGCAATCCAGGGTTATTGGCCTTCTTACTGGACACAACACCATGAGAAAACATCTCTACATATTGGATCTGATGGCCAGTCCTTGGTGTAGGAGCTGCAGGCCAGAGGAGGAGGCCTCAGCCCATGTTTTATGGGAGTGTGAAGCTTTGGCAACACTCAAGTCCTACCTATCTGGGTTGTTCTTTAATGGATCCTGAGGATGTCCTAAATCTAAGTCTGAGGGCAACTGGAACCTTATTAAAGGGACAGGACTCCCATGACCTGGATTTCAGTCTTCAGGAGTACAAAGGGCCTGTCAAAGGCCCACATGCATCAGGACCAAATAGGCTTGAATCCATTGTCTTTTCTGTTCTATTCTATCACTTTGCACAGTGAATAAGGAAAGCAAGGAAGCACTAACTTAGGACTGCATTCAGAGAGAACAGTTTCATGTTTGTGCTGTCTTCCTAGTTAAAATACAGTGGTTTCATAAATTGTTTCTCCCTACACCCCTTCTCTTATTATTGATTCTGTTTTTGCTTATTTCACATTAAGATTTGATTTTTTAATTACTTCCTTTTAAATTTTGTGTACTACCTCTTACCCATACACTTCCTTTTATGCTTCATTATTTTTCCTGATGTATCTACTTTCTGTACACTGACATGACTCTGATCCACTGCAACTGCCAATTTGTATATTGAAATTTCATGGCTATGCCACTAGTAACAAAATTGTACATACACTAAACACACTAGTTTCAGATACTTTTACAGATACAAGAATTTTACAAACCATTCCAAACCTTTACCCTTTCCATGTAAAAAAAAAAATGCACACTATACTACTTCCTGTTTTCTTTTCCCATTTCAGCTACTTAAGATTTAACTATCAGTTATGCAAGATAATAAATGAATGGCACGTATATCTGAGATTTCTTTATTAGGCTCCATAATCAATCACAGTAATAAGTGTAACAGTCAAACACTCTTCTAAATGACATAGAGCAACACTTAATCAAGTCTACATTTATTTCTTATAGAATACAGAACAGTAAGACTAGTAAAATATAATTCAACAGAATATGAATAGTCACAATTAACTACCCAATGGACGGAGAAAATGTTGTTTAGCAGTACAGTATATCAAACACCTAGTGTACTTCACAATACCACACTCAACTTTTTATATTTACAAAAACCTGGTGTATTAAACTGAGAAAGATGGAACATTAATTCACCTTTTGTCAAATATCAGTAAATGCACACTGATAATTGGCTGGCGACCATGTTAGCGCTGAATGAGGAGCATATGTTAACTACAATCACAGGTTCCTTTTAGGAGCTATCAAGTTAACACTGAATTAAGGAATATCTTAAATGTAGGGATTATTAAGTTGGAATCACTAAAATTGAAAACTACACCAGCAAAAGCATTAAACTGCATACAAAATGGGTCTCACTGTGGCAGAATGTGGATATATATGAACTTATATCACACTGGGAACATGGCACTATGTGAAATAACTGGATATTTCATTGTGGAGTGATATGGGAGGTACGTAAACTGATATTTCATGGCAGAAGAATGTGGTAAGTATGAGAATAATTTGAAATTTTTGGCGGAGATATGCAGAAAGTACCTGAACTGATATTTCATAGTGGAGTAATGCAGCAATGTGAACTGACGTTTTATTGTAGGAGATCATGATAAATATGTGACATACTTTGAAGTTCTCAAGGCAGTGACCATGAAGGTTACTGTCTCCTGGAATGTGATGCCACGTACTGTGGCCGATAGGGGTATCAACGATTTGAAGAAGCCTTCTGCATATCCCCAAAACACTTGTACGTGTCTACCTAACTACAAGGTGTAACGCACCACAATTTAATGTCATGGTACGGTAAGGGAGAATGGTCCTAAGTCAAAACCCTGTTTCATCGTGGATGTCCTAATTTCTTACTTTCACCTAACCTAAAATCAACCTTTAATTCCCCCTTCCAAAGTGGGAGTTCATGTAAAAACAATATAGCCAATGCTGAATTTTGTGTAAAACCATAAGAGTGTATGGTTGTAAATTAAAAATAAATGTAAATCATCAAAAAATAATCTATTCTCACCACTACAGCACTGACCAAAGTAACTGCATAACGTTTACTGAAAATGAGGCCCAAATTTCGTGACATTTACTACAACAATGGATTTTTGTTCATGCATGTCCCTATATTTCATGTAATTTTTTTGTACATCTGTATGTAAGTTACATGATTATTTTATGGATGCATTTGGAAACAATGAATAGTAATACTCATCCTTTCCTCTCACACACAAATCCCTATGTTGTAACACTCAGAAAGCACACAATCATGGAAACTGTCTAATATCAACAACTTAAACCCTTTATGATCACTTGTCATTTTTTATGCTCTGTTTAAATCATGTAGTTGTAAAAGGATAATTCATTTTCCTTAAACCATGAACTGTTTCTCTTTCACCTATGATTTTTCTGGGTTAAGAGTTTCTAAGACTTTTCCAGGTGATATTTGTTAAATCATCAGAACATGTACACAATGAAACTTCAAGTTACATTACCAGACAGCCATAGGAAATTCCTTAAACAGAAATTTTAAAAGAACTGTAACTAAGAAAGTATAGTAATGTTGCATTAGCACCAGGCACTGAGTGTAGGTAAAACAAAATCCTCCCCCCAAGTCCTGCTTTTACCATCTGGTTTCAGTTTTAAGCTTGTGAAATGTGTTATACTTACTTCACACATTTATCATAATAACAGTGACATTCCAAGACAAATTTCCAAAATCTCTAGTCCACAGATAATGTTTGTTTAATAGTCACTGCACCATGAGAACCACATCTTGTTTGTACTTTCAGTACCTACTTTGTATAAACCACTGACAACACACAGTGCAAAATTTATGAATTTAAATTAAATATATACCGTTTGAATGTGTAATTTACGCATATTCTTAAGTTCTTAAATTGTTTCTTGATTTCTCCAGAATTTCTTTGCGTATCCGTGGATAATCAGGTTGTACTCTCAGTACCTGTTGACATACATCAATAGCATCAGCATACCTTTTACCCTTCATGTAATTGAATGCAAGCTTATACCCAATAGTTGGATTTGCCTGACCTCCAAATTTCCATGCATATTCATACTGGTTTGCAGCATCTTTGTAGGCTTGATCTTTTTCAGCTATATAACCTGCATATTCATATGCTTTAGTGCATGCCTTGTTATGCTGCAATACACGACGCAGCAGTTCACTTGCCATATCGTATTTGTTGTTCTGAATGTATATGTCGGCTAACAGCAACCAACACCGTTCTAAATATTCTGCATCTTCAAAGTTCCACACATTCTTTGCAACTCTCTTCAGCTGATTCCTAGCTCGCGGTACTTGTTTGAGCAGCATGTAAGCCATTGCTAAACCGAGAGCAGTACCAACATGATCCCTGTATGCTTCTTGACTAGCAACAGATGCAAAGTCCTGCATTGCCTGCTCTACATTAGGTTTCCTGCGTGTTGCCAAAAGCAAAAAATTACCAAGAAGTCGATGATTTAAAACTTCATCTCCACCAATACCACCTGGACGAGGTTGAAGTTCTTTCAGAAGCCTTTCAGCCATCCTTAACACCATCTCACGGGAACTTTGAAACTCTTCATCATCCCCCTCAACTGAATCACTTCCCAGCGTTTCATCATCAGGATTAAGGCATATCTCTATCATGTTATAAATTGCTTGTTGACCCCACTCAGGATCACGTCGTGCTGCATTAAATTGACGGAGAGCAGAATTAGAATTTCCAGAATACCATTCATAAAGGCCTCGGCAGTAAGCAAGACCAGCCTCCTGATTAGCACGAACACAAGCAGCCTCTGCCTTGTTCAGAAAGAATGGTACATCTTCCAAATTCCCAGTCCGTCGCATCACTTCAACTAACCTTGCTAGAGCAGTCCAATAATTAGGACGTCTTTGAAGCAGCTGCTGGAAATGGAAAGCAGCCGTTTCAAAGTCCACTTTCCTAAAAGCCAGATCAGCCATCATCACAGTGGCTGCCTCATTGTTGGCATCTGCTTTGAGCAGAGTCATGCAGCTCATCTGACATTGCTCCAAATCATTTACCTGCATATACAATCTTGCCAAGTCAACCAAAGTGTTTGTATCTTCTGGAGAGTAGGCAAGGGCCTCCTTGTAGAAACGAATAGCTGCATCATGGTCTCTCAACATGTTGGCATACTCTGCCATTTGCTGACAGATGTTTGCAGCCACTTTACGTTCCTCCATATTGCCACCAGACTGGTCAACAGCCATTCTTTTCAGCACACGACTCTGATTGTCACGAGCGTCTTTCAGTGTTGTAAGAGATGCTTGAATGTTTCCAGCTTTCTCCCGCACCTTGGATAAGAGTAACAGGAGCTTTGTTCGGGCTGTCAGTGCTGAAAGGTCACTGTTGTCAACTTTAGCTTCTAATTCCTGGGAAAGCATTTTCTCAGCTTTATCATGTTGTCCCAATTTCATGTACAGTTCTGCCATGTCAAGTTTTAATTGTCCAGCATCTTCACCTTTCACAGCTTCCTTATAATAATTAATAGCTTTACCATACTGATGGGTCTTTACAAGAGCCCTTCCCATCTTGCAAGCAAGAGCTGCATCACGAGGGTTACGTTTCAGAGCCTGTTCATAAGCTTCAACAGCTCTGTCTGGTTCCTGAATAGACATGTATGCATCACCGAGCATAATAAAACTCTGAGGACCAGGTGAATTCTCCACCATTTCACGGAAACATTCAGCAAATGCACGGCGATCCTTGCACTGAGTGAGATGGATGTCAGCCATCTTACAGCGTGCCTGTTGGTAATATGTTTGGCTTGGTCCAATGCTTTGAAGAAATTCTAAGGCCAGTTTTGTATCTCCCCTATGTAAAGCTAGACTGGCATTAGCAATAGTTACACGACCCTCTTCTGTGGTGCCGTGGAATTCTTCAATGGCATCCTGCATGATTTTAGCAGCTTCATGCATCTGATCAGCTGATTTATGTGCCTCCACTAGTTCAAGGTATAGAGATGCCTTATCAGGGATGGACAGTTCAGGTAACCCAGCTGCAGTCCGAACCCGACCTCCACTTCCTGGCTTCAAACCACTAAGGGTCATTGCTGTCTGCAGTGTTTGTATGCACTCCTTAATATTGCCCTGTTGCTTCTGTACTAGTGCCATGATAAGGTGGTATAAAGGGTGTTCACGGACTTTGAAATTGTAACTAAGCCCTACTTCTAGATTCTGTGCAGCCCGTTGGTAATGGCCTTGCTGAACTAGAATTCGTGCCATAAGCAGATGTGCATCTGCACAGGTAGCATCAACATCATCCAAGATGTGTTGTAAAGTCAATGATGCAGTTTTAGTGTCTCCACTGAGGAACTGAACATATGCCAACTGGTATAACACTTCCAGAAGACCAGGACAAGCCTTACTCACAGCTTCAAGAATTGTCAGACTCTGCTTGATAGGAACTGGCAATGGTTGACCTTGTTGCAGTGTTGCAGCAGTACCAGTAGCCATAGTTGAAGATGAGACTGAAGCATATATCAGATATTCTTTCACAACCTGCAGCAAGAAATCTGGATCAAGAACTTTCAAATATTTAGGCCCATATGACAAGGTTCGCAAGGTCCTAAAATGTATTTCTAAAGCCTCATTCAGATATCCAACAGCTTTTTCAGCATCACCAGAAACAATCCTGGCTGACATAAGTAACAGATAGGGAGTTGGTTGAGATCCTTCTACCTCTTGCAAGAACTCCACCTGTTGGCGCACCTGATCATTCACCCCACTTTCATTTAACTGACATAATGTCAACCCAGATAAAGCTGATACAGATGAATCATCTACTTTGGTGGCACTCCGATACAGTCTCATGGCCTCTTTGAACCTGCCCTGCAATAAACACTGAAAACCCAGCTCTGTCATGTAGTCAGCACTAGTTGGATCAAGTTGTACAGCTCTCTCAGCAAAGCGGTATGTCTCAGCAAGTACAGCCACATTTCTCCCACAAACCCGTGAAAATATCTGGGCACTGTCTACAAATAATTCACAGTTCTTAGGTTCAAATTTCTCCATCTCACCATAAAAACGTCTCAAGTTCAAACTTGCTTCTTCATAATTTCCTGCTCGGCAAATAAGTGACAGAACCTTTACTTCCAAAGCTTCCAGACAGTGAGGATCCATGGCTAGAATTCTGCTTGCTGTCTCAATAGCCTGATCCCAGTCCAGTAAAGCAAGTTGGTTTTTCATTTTTTCTACCAAAGGAGGAGTGAATGTAGGAAACTTCACAACCAGTTGGTTCAGAAGACCAATTGCTCCTTCATAGTCTTTCTGAAGCTCCAGAAAATGAACTTTTCCAAATACAGCATCAATATTCCTCTTGGCAGGACTGTGTTCCAAGGCTGACTGAAAGTAGTGAAGAATGTCTTTCACCTTGCCTTCCTTTCCAGCAGACATTTCTATCCATCCCTTAATTACAAGTCCATCTGGAGAATTGGCATTAGCTTTTAGGAGCCTATCAGCATATTCACGAGCTTTCTCTGGCTTGCCTGTGTGGAAAAGAACTACTGCACCATGATAGAGTGCCATCTCACCAGCATGTTTGCGTTCATCTTTAAGTCGTGAGTCAAGCTGAGCAAGAGCTTCCCTGTCTAAAACAGCACAGTGTCGATGTGCAAACATCAATGCCAGTATAGTGCCCAGGACAACATCACGTTCAGACTGAAGTGGTTCCAATTCACGAATCCCTTCCTGTATGCGATGTCCCAGTACCATTGACAAGCCATTGTACATACGAAATGTGGCATCACCTGGATACTTGCGAAGCCCATCAAGGGCAGCAGATTGCATTGCATGATACAGCTTTTCTCGGCAGTAGTAATGGACCTGGGCTTTCAAGTCTTTGTCATCCATATTTTCAGGTGACAATTGCTACTGACCTGACAATTACCACATTTACTTCCAGTCTATGAATGAGACCTGTAATGACAATGTTTCACCATGTGTTCAGAATGAGATTTCAGAACTTCGTAAATTAAATCATTCAAAATATATTATTTTAAATTGTTCTTTAGTGTTATGGAACTTGCAGGAAGGCAATGAATGTGTTCAAGAATATTTTTGGAAAGTGGGCCAAAGGTGGTAACATGTACAGTTAACACAACCACATATACTATGCTTATGTGACTGTGTAATTGTGAAATGAAGAATGTGAATGTATTACCACCTTGCATGCATTCTTTGAAAAAAAGTGTGCATAATGTTCATCCATGTATATCTCCAAAACTACTAATTGGAATTCAATGAAATTTGGTACTCAGGAGGTTTACATTAAATACTGTTTTGTTAACCTGATTTTGGTTTACTCTGTTTTGAAGAAAGATATTAATAACTAAAATTTAGGGATCAACTGAGACAGAGCCATACTATTAATGTGCAACAGTGACTTTACAAAAAACCATCATGTTCCACCAGTTAACCACTTGCATCTACATATATGTGGCATGATGTTCCCTAGATTTATTGTTTTGGTAAAAGAGTTATGGACATACAATCATTAATGATGCAGGATGACAGAGTTGTAAATATCTCTGTCATAACAGTCTGTCTCCTCAAATAAAAAATGGTGAAGATTCAATGTTACAATTTAATTCTTTGTTAACTGTAATATGACACAGTTAATATGTACTTTCTTTTCCTCTAGAACAGTGTTTTCCAAACGCTTTTGCTCACGGACCCCTTCTGGCTTTGAAAAATAACCACAGATCCTCATATCCCTGCTCATGTAAATACAAAGTGTCCAGACAATAGGCACAAAAAATTAAAAATGTATATCTCAGAACAGAATTTAGGTGGCTACATATGCATACCAGTAGCATATGTAAAAATAAATTACATGATTTGGCCTTAATTAAACTGACTGTCACGCACTTAATTGGTACAGGAATTTCTTAATTTGATATTATAAAAGTCATACAAAATAAACACATGGCCAATTAAAGAATTTCACAATTATTTTTAACAAAACATTATTCCTCCAACTACAAAACTGAATAACCTTCAAAGTAGCCAATACAAAAATGTATCCACGAATCCCTTGGGGACTGTCCGCAGATCGCTCTGGATCTGCAAAGCATACTTTGGGAACCACTGGATATGCTGTAATGTGTTTCCAAAACTACTTGTTTATGAAGAGTTTTCCCATATAAAATTTCTTCCCACATCATTGCAGAATGTGTATCTGCACATGTATCAGAAAACAGCATCAGAAGATATTTCCTAAATCAACTATGCCTTCACAAAAAAAATGTATACATTTATCAAGAGAGTACAGACCTGCAATAATAAGGCATGCAATTAGTATTATCCAGTAATAAAGAATTTACTATTAATTAACCCAGTTTTTTTTTTTTGTTGGCAGAGGAAATCCCATTGTGTTATTAAACTAAAAGAAAACTTTATGTTCACGTTATATCCTATTCCATGTTATATGAGGTGGTTCATATTTTTCCCACTAAAACCTAATGGGGATTCCCAAGCAGGAAGAGTCTGTTTCTACTAACTATATGATGGAAAAAATAGACACAATTTCATTACGAAAAATGATATTCTAGGCAGATGGAGAATAAGTAGCTCATTAAACATATGAGGGTTATCCAGTTTCTCAGTCAATAGGCAATACAGTATAGCACACAGAGTAAGCATTTATCTATTAATTACTCAATGATTCAGAGTGATTTTCAATTAGGCATCACTGACAATTCAACTCACTGGCATATCTATGATATGGAACATATATGCAGCACCAAATGTAGCAAAGTATGAATGCACATTCTTCATTAGACGTACATTTTATTAAGGTAGTCGCATTATATATGATAATATGAGCACAACACATAGTATATGTGGAGATAGATGTGTATGCACATTTCCATGCAATATCATGCACAAAAGACCTTTACCTTATTTTCTATTTGTGTACCCAGGAATCTGGAAGAACTAACTGTTTAAAAGTTTGAGCCTTCTAGGTTGGTTAGTCTCTGAGATACTGAATCAAAATTGTCCTGTGTGACTGTTTAATACACCTCTAGAACAGATTAAGGCGCCAGCACAGCACATTTAGTATAATGACTAGGCCCTGGGCTGGATGATTTAGGGTTCTGATCCTAGCAGGCAAAGCATTTTTCTTTTCTCCAAAGCATCCATACTGGCTTTGGAGCCAAACCAGATGGGGCTGTTTCACTGGGGCACAGTAAGCTGTGAAGCTGATGACTAACCCCTGTCCAGTTCTGAGGTTAAGAATGAGTGAGTAGTACCTCCACTCCCCCATATGCATTTCTGTTGTGCACAAGGACAAATTTTCATTCAGCACTACTGTCACACCTAATGGCAGCTCACTCTTGCTACTGCATGCTGTTACAGACACAGAAAACCTCTAATAGCCCCTCATAAAACTGAAATTCTATATTGTATGCCTTCAAAATTAATGGGTACTGGGTCTCTTTCCTTTTCTCTCTAAGGTCACAAAATATCCTTGCATAATCCAGATTAAATGTGTAATAGTCTAAATATGACACTAACAAGACTATAAGAGGCAGCAGGTCTCTCTACTCAACAATTCGGCTTGTATATTCCGGCAAAGCATGTTTTTCAAGGTACTTTTGTAAGTAGGTACAGGTCACTTTCATTTTGAGATCATTCTTCACAACATGGTCAAATGCAGCCTGGAAACAGCAAGACACAACAGAATCAGTTAAGTCACACTTGAAAACCCACATACACAATACAAGAAAGTACCCACAGAATTGTTCTATGCTGCTACTTGGTCTGTTTAACAATGCTTCATCACCAACATGAGCCATGACAGCTCACTCAGGAAACTGAGTGATTATGGAAAGGAAAGCATGATCAGGCAAGGACAGGAATTTTCCCATCAAGAACCATGTCCAAACCAAATCCAGATTCCATCCAGCCTCCCACCCTGTTAAGTCCCACAAATTCCTTCCTACGATAAAAGGAACTGGGGCTTTCACCTAGTAATGAGGTTAAGCATGCATGAAACTTTACCTTCACTCCACCTATGTCTTTATGGTATAATGCTGTGGTATGTTAAGAATATCATCATCCTTATATAAATGCAGAGATTATGTACTGACAAATGAGAAACGGTGTGACAATTATGACTGGTCAGCAGGAAAGCACTAACATAGTATAAGGTTCTGTACATTTGACAGTTTGAGTCTTCTGTGATGTTATGCCATGTTGATTGGTAAATAATGACTATGTTTCAAGGGACTGCAATGCTTTCATCCACTGTCTGTAACCATTTATCAGTCAACACAATGTAACATCCCAGAAGAAGTGCATCTTCATCACACTGCTGTGAGAACCTCCATTTAACTTCTGCATATTTATGGGTTTATGTAACTGCTGTATCATTGTCAGAAGTTACGTGGCATCAAATGAGAAGTAGCAGGAAAATTACAAGTGGTAAACCTACAGGATTGTTGATAGAAGTTATCAAATCCCATACTGCAGCTGTAGTTAACAATTCAATTGAAGAAGGCAGATAAGAGAACCATTTCGAAAATTCAGCGCAAATAGTCTCCTGGTCAAAACTCAAACTAGGATCTCCCCTAAAGAAAGGACAAATCTTGCTTCTGAATTACACCTATTCATACTGCCAAGCCCTAATGGGGACATGAAATTTCTACATTAATTTCCATTTCAATACAACAGTTGCAATGAGATGGTAATTGCATACTGCTGTCATAGTAACAAAATATGATGCAACAAATACATAATACTAGCCCCCCCCCCTTTTTTGTTTGTTTTTCTTTGTGTTATGTGACTAAGGACATACCAGACTGACATTACACCAAGAGACAATTAATTTACCCCAAATACAGGGTGGGACTTACAAACATTCTAGCATTTATCACACTCATATATCCGCATCCTTTTCCATGTAAAATGCAATATAAATTTATTCAGTCCACATAACAGGTGATATAAATAAAACAGCGGCTGTTTTACTGTATATCAAATATATGGTTTTGAATGAATATGTAATATGTAATGATGTACTTTATTTAATCAGAAACCTCCTGAACAAAAATTAAATAACATCTTAATCAGGTTCTTCTTTATTTTGTATACTTCACTGATAATTAAGTGGACCATATTTACCCAAACGCAAGATGACTCTAATCTGATACCCCAAATAAAACACATCTGCCAAAGAAAAATATATCTATCCAAATCTAAGACAACCCCCCAAGAATAAAATGTCTGCTAAGCAATATTTTACTACTGATTTCATACAAATGATACACAAAGCACGCCAAATTCTATCAACCTTCACCAATAAGTGGCACTGTCTCCATCTTTACAGTCAGTGCCATCATCTTCCTCACAGTCACTTCTAACATTACCACCCTCTTCAGTGCCATTCGACAACAAATCATCATCAGTCCCACCCACTGCATTGGATATATAGGACTTTTTAAAACCCTTCAGTCACTTCTGGTGAGATGCGCTGACATGCCGTTTTGATCCACATTACCTAAATAATACATTTATATTTCTTGTTAAAGTTCCTTTTTAGCAACAAAAGCACCTTTTATTAATCATATAAAAGGTTAAAATTTACATTAAAATATATTATATTCGCTCCTACATGTTTTGGTCCTCCTGGACCATCCTCAGGGAGCACATGCTGAGCCTAGCTAAAGTTACACTTTTGTAGAATTAATCAGTAAAAATACATTGTTATAAGTTTTGCAATGTTGTGGCAGCATATGTTTCTGCAACAAGAAAAATTATATGACAGAACAATAAAGTATGCAAATGGGATGTAGAGAAAGAGATTTTATTGGACTTAGCAGGTTGTGGTGTGTGTACTAAATGCTGTGCAGCGTGCGACAGAGTTATGGAGCATGTAGAGGGGTTTGTGATGTATCTGCTACTTCGTATAAGGGATTGATGTCATTGACCTGTTGTTCATTGATTAGTGTACTGTGTTGATGGAAGAGCTGTATGTAAAAGGTTTTCCAGCAATTCATTCGGGTGTATTTGTGGGATGGTTTTAATAGCTCTAAGGTTTCCTCTGTGGTTCCATAGTCATGTTTGTTATTTAATATATACAATGCATAAGCAGATGTAGGATTATTAGTTCATATATATTGTACTACTTGTTCCGTGTGCCTCACAATTATGGATATTCCGGATTGTCCGATATACGCTTTGTTGCAGGTATTATACTTTAATTTGTATATTCCACTGGGGTTATTTTGGGCCAGTTTCTCAGTTAATTGCTGGTATGCTGAGTTTGTAGCTCATAAAGCTATTCTTAGACTGGACTGTTTGAAGAGGTTAGTCACCTTTCTTATTAATGGACTATGATAAGTGAAGACCATCCATTTCCTGTTTTGCTGAGTTGTTAAGGTTAGCGGTTTTTGTTGTTGTTTATTGAATTTCAGTTTTTTCTTTAGACTGTGTATGATGTGGGTTGGGAATCCCTTGTTGTGGGCTATTGTTAATATGGTTTTCCATTCCTGTTGTTTGGCTTGTTTAGTGATGGGGAGTGTCAACATTCTATTTATGTAATAATTAAATGCAGCTAGTTTGTGTTCAAATGGGTGGTTAGATAGGAGCGAATATAAGATATTTTAATGTAAATTTTAACATTTTATATGATTAATAAAAGGTGCATTTGTTGGTAAAAAGGAACTTTGACATTATCAAGATGCATGCTACAATGATAAAAAAAATGTTTCTTGGTTTATAAATGTACTTGAATGCATGAAGATTCACAGTTTTCTCCGCAGATGGAGCTGGTGGTGTTAAGAATTTTAAATGCATGTTTTGTGTTGTGTAAGTCTGCCTTAATGGCTCTCTTTATGGTTTTTAATTTGTGGATTGGCCCAGGTTTTATTTTTGAATCTTGTAGTTAATTTTTAATGTTTCACTAGTCAGTTTCCCATTACTGTCCTTAGACTAATCCATTCTCAGGTGAATATCTTAACAAGTTTCTTTCTATGGTGTCCAGTGACAGAACAGCTCAATCTCAGGGGTCTGCCAGGTTCCGTTGCCTGAAGATGGCAACATGGCTAGCAACCAAAATGTCATGCTTCTTTAACAAATCAGAGAATTGACGAAGTCCCAAAAGAAGAAGAGTGTGTCAGTCAAATTTGGTCATGCTCTCTTCTCTCTTTTGTCTACACTTGGCTCTGGACGGTCCAGTTCAGAGTGATCTGGTGCTTCATACATTAATTTAAGATGACCTCACTTATTTAAGCACC
>Ga0209629_10001795_pt1 | contig 14003 bp, 8 predicted proteins | sample TergutCu122P5_FD_187286 | JGI IMG/M metagenome (GOLD analysis project Ga0209629, IMG submission 187286) | Cubitermes ugandensis P5 segment gut microbial communities from Kakamega Forest, Kenya - Cu122 P5 (SPAdes) (version 2) | ecosystem: Host-associated > Arthropoda: Insects > Digestive system >... | reverse complement strand
GAATCGTGTTCATATTCAATTGTTTCATACGGGGCCAAATACTTTCCATATATTCTATGTTTGAACAGGACGAATTATGCAATTCGCCGGCAAGCATTAGATACGGTTTTCCGTCAACTGTCAATTGTGTTGCCGTTCCCTGCTTTTGCAGTTTCGGCAACGATTGGGCATTCAAATTTAATCCCAATAAGAGCATAGATAATGTAATATACTTATTCATATTTAAAGATTTAATAAAATATTCATTTTATTCATTACACGGTAAGCGAACAGGAGGTATTTACGGACAGGCGACATACGAAGCCAAAGGCGCCAATAAAGTTGTGCGGATTTGCTTTGCGTGGAAACCGGCTTTTTGTTTCGGCGGACGACGGTGCGGATGATTCCGATTACGTCGGAAACAGGGACTTGTTCTCGGGCGCTAATCACGCCGTCGCCTTGTATCAGCAACAGTTCCCCATCGCGCCGGATAATGCGGTGGCAGATGTGTCTGCCGTTGTATCGATACAACGCGATGACGCCCGGAATCAATTCGTCGGGTGAAAAAGGGGAAGCGACGATGACTTCTCTGCCGTCGCCTTGCAAATAGGGATGCATGCTCCTGCCGAAACAACGAAGTTCGATGCTGTTCCCTTCAGAAAGCAGTTGTTCTGCATTTTCGAAAAAAGCATTATTCGGTATTACCCTCATAAATGAAAATTAACTTGGCGTAAATTATACAAAGGTAAGATTTTTTTTCATTTCTCAACGGAAAATATTTACCCTTCACTTTATAACCTTTTCTCCTCTTTCAGCGTTTCATAAACCAGCCGGGCGGCGTCGGCATCGGGCAAACATTCTAAATGATAGACGGGCGCTTGCTGCAAAGCATGGGACAGAACGGAATATACCGATTCAGAAAGTTGTTTGTCGTAAGCAAAAGCAAGAGGGCAGGAAGGCAACAGCGCGGCGAGGGCTTCGACGCCTGACAGACGCCGGATGGTGTTGCGGGGCGCTTGCGACAGACGGACAAAGGCGGCAACCGGCGTGTGCAGATTCTTATAGCAAGGCGTTTTGCCGCTCCAAGGGGAACCGTAAACCGGAACACCGCCGTCGGATTCGACCCGCAGGAAAGGGCTGTCGTCGTTCAGCAGTTCGGTATCGGGGATATGATTCAGCCACAACCGGGCATGCGTGCTTTTGCCCGTTCCCGATTCACCGAGAAAAAGAACCGATTTACCTTCATGCATCACCGTGGCTGCATGAATGGAAACGGTTTGGCGCGACAGGGCGGCGACGCCGAAAAGCAGCCATAAAATGTAACGCAACAAATTATCCTCGAAAACGCCGTTATAATCGACCGTCGCTTGAAAAATATCTCCTTCCGGTCGGATTTCAGCCGACAGACAACCGGCGTCAGTTTTTATCATTCGGAAAAGGCGTGCTCCGGATTCATTAAGTGATAAATCGTAGCTCGTTCCTTCGTATTCGGATGAATATACCGTTGTCATTGCGGGCGTAGCGAAGCGAAGACCCGCAATCTTTCTTACAGTGAGCAATACATTTTCAGGGGATTGCGGGTCAAGCCCGCGATGACAGTTTTCGGCGAAACTTTCAAATCCGGGAAGAGAATCCAATCCCTCCCCGGATATTTGAACGATATGTCCGGCTATGGCGTATTGCCGCATTCCCCTGAAAGGTTTTGTTGATTATTTCTTTTTACTTCCTCATTGAATTGCAGGAATGATTCAAAATCTCGAGTAAAAATTTTTTGATAATAGGATTTTAATTCCCGGATCTCATCATATCGCTCCCAAAATAATTCCATAGCGGCATACCGGGTATTGCCGCCTTCCTGTTTCATAATGTCATACACTTGTTTTTGATATTCGGCAGGCAACAGTGTTTCCGCTATGAGCATTTTATTGAATAAAAGTTCGGCTCTTAACACGGTGTAGGGAGGTTTTTGCTCTATTGTATTCAGTCTGAAAATATGTCCGATTGCAACGTTTTTAATTAAGATACATTCACCGCCTTCTAACCATACTTTTAAACTTATGTAAGGCTCGGAGGTCCCCCACATTCTTAAACCTTTCATTCCTTTCAGATATTTCCAATAGTCTTTGCTTGCCGCATAAGACGCTCCCAGCACACAGGGAATTTTCATCCTGTTTTGACCGGGATTCAAATCCTTATAATTCCATGTTGCCTTTAGTAAAGTCTTAAGATTTTCCTGATCATACATGTTTATAAATGCTCCGTAAGTTGGTTTCTCTGTAATATCATTGCCTCCGGTATCAATATATAAACATTTGCAACAATAAAGAGCGCGGTTGTTTTGTTTAACGGCATCAGTGATCTCATTCCACCAGTCGTTGTGGTAGAAACGCATGTGTCCGTCGATAATTAAGAAATACTCGGTGGTTATATTATCGACGCCGATATCTCTTGAACCGCCGACGCCCATTCTCGTTTCGTTTAACAGGTAGGAAGCGTTGTATTCGAGTGCCGATCGTTCATAATCGAAACCGTCGTACGAAGCGTCGTTTACGAGTAGGATATCCACCTCGTTGCCTGCCGTTTCGCGAATGTTACGCAGAGTATTGGGAATTTCTTGACCTTCGTTGAGAAACGGAATGATAACAGTCAGTCGATTCATCTGTTTTTAAAAATACGCAATGAATATGTTTGAGATTCAAACTCAGAAAAACCCGGAATTTCTTCCGGGCTTTTCGGTTCTGAGAACGATAAGTTTTTTATTTAACGATAACTTTTGTCGTTTTCACTTCATTTCCGGTTACCGCTTTCACAACATAAACTCCCGCAGCAAGACCGGTTACCGTATATTCGTTCGTACTCAGGGATGGGTTGTCGTGAATTTTCCTGCCCTGCATATCGATTACCGTGATTTGTTTTATCACCTCGCCTGATATTGCTTGTACAGTACCCGCGCTGCGACTGAATACCAAAATATTGTCTGCCGCTGCGGATTCGATACCTGTTACTCCTGTCGGGGACAACCGAACGGCAAAACGACTTTCATTGCGTACCGCCGTATCGTTTACCTTCTCGGGAGCATAGCTGAACGTATATTCGTATTTCGCTTTACCGGTCAGTTCAATTTCCTTTTTATCGGGCGCTGCATTATCGATTAAGAAAATACGAGCGTTATATGTATCCATACCTGCAAACGTAAAGGTAATCGAGCCTTCGTAAGCAGTGGAAATACCGAGCGGAATCACAACGTCTTCCTTAATATCGTTCAGAATATCAGCAGCCACGGCTACCATACCGTTATTTGCGGACTGCTTCAACATATAGATATCGGGTGAAACATTGATATCGGTAAATATCTTACGGGAATCCAAATCATTGAACATGAGGCTTCCTCCTTCACGCGAAGCGATAACTGCGCAAACGGCAGATTGCTGCGCAGAGGCTGTAATCTCGAGTAAATCGTTCGATTGAGCGGCTTCTCTTAACCCTACGGTGCTTTTGTTTTTTCGGGTTGCACCGGTATTTGTAATATTGAACGTGATCAGCGCTCCCGTCGAAGTTGCATTTCTTTCTACAATAAAAGACTGCATGGGCGGGATAGTATCGTTCAAATCGCCGAATTTTATATTACCAACCGTATAGCCGGTCGCTGCGTTGTAGTTAGCGTAGCCTCCCGGCGTCGGCGTACTTGATGTCGCGGGTCCTACCCATACCCAATAACCTCTGCTATTGATAAGCGATGAGTTAGTTGATTGTAATTTCTTAAAACTGATGCTGCTCATAAACGGATTGCCCGTAGCGGCATAATAGAATTGATCTGTTCCTTTACCAAAGATCAGGTTTTTAGTAACTGTTCCATCGGCTAATTTATATGCCGCAATCGGATCTCTATCAACACTGATTATTGGAGAAGTTGTACCATTGTTGAATGTAGATTTTTTAGTATTCGGATCATAAATATGCGTCGGGTGGACGGCAGCTTGAGCAGGATCTTCGAAGTAGGGTAATGTAATGATGCCGCTTGAAACGCTTAATCCTTGATTAGGTTTATTGGTGGTCCCTAACCAGATTTCAAAACAATCGCCCTGTCCGAATTGATGTCCGAAACCATCCGTGAAAGTTTTCCATGCGTTCACGCCATCCGTTCCCGTAACAAATGATTGAATAGCCACGCCCGGAGAACCGCCGAATAATAAGTCGCCGGCAAACATTTGCTGCAAGGGATTCGTAAGCATCCACCACCGATTTCGAGAAGCGGGAGCGCTGAAATCGAGTTGCACAAAAGCTTTGTTGTATTGTAATAAGTCCTGACCACCCAATTCCGCGCCGGGTGCGAAATGAATTTCGGATACCGTAGCAACGGGAGCGGCGGAAGAACCTGTATCACCACCGGGACCGGGAGCTCCATCGCCGGCAGTGGCAGCCGGAACATAATTTAAGTCGGGAAAATTCGTTACTTTGTCCGGTCCGGGGATGGTTACAATTGAGTTAGCATCAGGTACTCCGGTAGGCGTCCAGTTATTGGGATCATTCCAATCAGAAGATAAATTCCGGGGATTCCACGTATATTCTTTGGTGGTATAAATGCCGGTTATTTCTATTTTATCGGCATTTTCGATTTCTCCCGTATTACCGTTAATCAGCAGTACAGCTACTTCCAATTGGTTTTTATTTTGAATGGAGCTTGGTAAACTTATCGTATAATTATTATTAATGGGAGTTAATGCAGTAATAGGGCTTGGAATACTGCCGGAAATGCCGGTAGGATCGGAATAAATTCCACGGGCTACATCATTAAACACCATGTCTGTAACGGGATCAGGTTTATTTTCGTAACCGCCCATTGCCGAACTGCCACCGGAATAATAGTTTCTTTGAGAATAACCTGTTACTCCGTTTTCAATTAACACGTATGCTAATTTGAAATTTGCATTGTTGGATGAAATACCGAAAGTTGTTACCGTTTTTAATGAAATTGCATTTTTATCGGCATCGGTAAACCCGCCGGTTAATTGAATGCCGGCGAGAGGAATCATTGCTATTTCCGACATGTAGTTGTAATTGCAATAATATGGGTCTCCTTTCAAGTTTGTTTTTCGATCAATTACACCATCCGGAAAACCGGTAAAAAAGTTTGAGTTCATGAAATTATCATAATCCGGTACTGCCATGGGATCGGGTCTAAAATTTTCTTCATGATGAACGGCTATTCCAATAAAAGTATTCGGATATTTTTGTTTCATTGTCTCCATTCCCACTGCTCCCCGAGGACAATAACCGCACCAAATGCCGGTTCCTTCCTCCATCACGACTTTTCTCGGAAACCATTGTGAAAGTATTTTGATTTGTGAGCTTAAGGATTCATTAGCGAGCGAATTAGGTTGTCCGTTAACTTCTAAAATCTTTACCGATAAGTTATAAATACCTGTTGAAGCTATCGCATTTATTGGAATAGAAACAGAACCACTTTTCAACGATGCAATGGAAATTGAAAGAGTATTACTAACAGGCGTTTGATTATCAATTTGATAGGAGAGTTTAACACTTGTGATATCTACGTTCGAATAATTTCTTATATAACATAGGGAATACATATTTTGGTTTGGATTACTTTGAACTGACTGTGGCAGGTTTTCCGGTTTTGCACCAAATACATTCATCCCCTGTAAGTCTATACCTGCTTGAATACAAAAAGAACCCAAATAACTACTTACTAAGTTTTGCCATCCACTGCCATTATTAAACCAACAACCGTCATTGGCAGATGTCCCTGAAACTCCTAGCGGATAGTATCCTGTTGCTGTATAGCCGATATAAATATCTCCGGTAGGAATTGGGAAAGGAGTAGAGAGTGTTACCTCTGTCCAATCCATATTAACAGGATTACTGACAACTTGCGATACTAAATCGGCGCCGGTTAAAGAACTCCGAATCCATACCGATACATTCGTACAACTTGCAAGTAACGCAAATCGAATTTTAGAGATAGTTTTTCCGGCGTAGGTATTGCCCGGCAAATAAATAGCAGCAGACAATGCTTGTACAGCGGGTGCTCCAAGTCCACCTAAATCAGTATTAATGGTATTATCACAAAACCCGTAATAAAAAAAACCATCAGTGCCGGGCGCTTTAAATTGCTTCCCTATAATTTTTACAGGCGACACCTCTAATATTGCAGAGGTGCTTCTTTCAGTGGGTGCACTGATTTGTGTATAAACATTGCTTATTCCCAATAAGCAAATCATAATTAAAAATAATTTCTGTTTCATAATTATAGAATTTAAATTAATAATTAGTTAGTATTTTACAATGAATTTTAGTGTCGTAATCGTTTTTTTATTATTTTTTACTGTGCAGATGTAAACGCTTTTCGCCAATCTTTCTGGCAAAGAGAAAGTTACGGTACCGGACGCCAATGCATGTTGCGCCACTTTTTGCCCCATCAGATTATAAATTTCCAATTGGCAAGCATTTGAATCAAATGAATAATTTAACTTCAGTTGATTTCCTTCCTGAAAGACATTAAATGAGGGATTGATATTTGTTTCAGCTAATTCGGTAGAGTTGTCATCATACACGGTAAGGGTGCAGGTGGCAGTTTTGTTTCCGTCTTCAGTGGTTACAGTTATTACGGCTGTGCCGGCTGCCAAAGCGGTTACATTTCCGGATTCATCAACCGAAGCTGTTCCGGGATCCGATGAAGTCCAAGTTACATTTTTATCGGTAGCATTGTCCGGAGCAACGGCGGCGGTGAGTTGCAGCGTATTCCCGACTGTTAATGAAGCCGTCGTCCTGTCCAGAGTAACGTCAGTTACGGGTATGTGGTTTTCATAAGCATAAGTGACAGTAACCGTTTTCAAATTCGTCTTTGCTAAACCATCTAAAATATAGGCTGTATATTTAACTTTAATGCGATTACTTATTCCTTCGTAAACATAAAAGTCGGCATGATATCCGACGCTAAAGCTGTTAGCGGATATTGTGCCGGTCAATGTTCTATTGACATTTCCGGTATAACAACTGTTAAAACAAAAACTCAGGCTACCGCTGACAAAATCGGTCGGATTTTCCACGATGGTTTGTGTTACTGTTGCCTGAACATCATTATCCGTAATGTTTTTCAAGCGAAGTTCCGACTCTAAAGATAAAACCGTAATATCTCCCAGTTTCATATATTCCTGATAATCCGTAACCGTAAACTCGGCGTTATCATCCAACGGCTGTTCGCCTCTGTAGAACATAAATGACTGTGCTTTAGCAGATATTGTAAGTATAAGAATGATGCTTAAAATCAATAATCTTTTCATTTTATTTTTCTTTTATTTATTAATTGTGTTTATAATTATGCGTTATAAATTATCTGATAAAAAACCATGCTGAATTACTGCGAAAAAAAGTAATTTTGCAAAAATAAGAAAAAATATTTCAATATACTGCAAATATTATGTTAAAAACAGATATGAATCCTCATCTTTGGAAAAAGTATTTATGAAAAACCCGGAATTTCTTCCGGGCTTTTCATTTTTGAGAGATTTGTGACGGATACTGTTTCTAATGTATATCCGGCAACTCGGTAAATAGACATACTATTTTATAGCAATCATGTGGTGAAATCTGGTGGGGGATTGTCATCAGTGGGAGATAGTGCAACTCCTTTTTCAGCGTTTACTTCAAAAATTTCGATAGCAGGAGCATCGTATTTTTGCCGGTTTTGCATCTCGCTTCTGTTTTTTTCTGTAATTTTCATAATTTTTTATTTTTTAATTATTAATAAATCAATATATCCGTTTACTTAACGATAACTTTTGTCGTTTTCACTTCATTTCCGGTTACCGCTTTCACAACATAAACTCCCGCAGCAAGACCGGTTACCGTATATTCGTTCGCGCTTACGGATGGGTTGTCGTGAATTTTCCTGCCCTGCATATCGATTACGGTGATTTGCTTTATCACCTCGCCCGATATTGCTTGTACAGTACCCGCGCCGCGACTGAATACCAAGATATTGTTTGCCGCTGCGGATTCGATACCTGTTACGCCGGTTGGGGATAACCGAACGGCAAAACGACTTTCATTGCGTACCGCCGTATCGTTTACTTTCTCGGGCGTATAGCTGAACGTATAATCGTATTTCGCCTTACCGGTCAGTTCGATTTCCTTTTTATCGGGCGCTGCATTATCGATTAAGAAAATACGAGCGTTATATGTATCCATACCTGCAAACGTAAAGGTAATTGAACCTTCGTAAGCAGTGGAAATACCGAGCGGAATCACAACGTCTTCCTTAATATCGTTCAGAACATCAGCAGCTACGGCTACCATACCGTTATTTGCGGACTGCTTCAACATATAGATATCGGGTGAAACATTGATATCGGTAAATATCTTACGGGAATCCAGATTATTGAACATGAGGCTTCCTCCTTCACGCGAAGCGATAACTGCGCAAAAGGCAGATTGCGGCGTAGAGGCTGTAATCTCGAGTAAATCGTTCGATTGAGCGGCTTCTCTTAACCCTACGGTGCTTTTGTTTTTTCGGGTTGCATTGATATTTGCAATATTGAACGTGATCAGCGCTCCAGTCGATGTTGCATTTCTTTCTACAATAAAAGATTGCATGGGCGGGATAGTATCGTTCAAATTGCCGAAATTAGGATTACCAACCGTTTTGCCGGTCGCTGCGTTGTAAATAGCGTAGCCTCCCGGTGTCGGTGTGCTTGATGTCGCGGGTCCTACCCATACCCAATAGCTTCCGCCGCTGATAAGCGATGAGTTGAATGATTGTAATTTACTAAAACTGATGCTGCTCATAAACGGATTACCCGTAGCGGCATAATAGTATTGATCTGTTCCTTTACCGAAGATCAGGTTTTTAGTAACTATTCCATCGGCTAATTTATATGCCGCAATCGGATCTCTATCAACACTGATTATCGGAGAAGTTGTACCATTGTTGAATGTAGATTTTTTAGTAGCGGGATCATAAATATGCGTCGGGTGGACGGCAACTTGAGCAGGATCTTCGAAGTAGGGTAATGTAATGATGCCGCTTGAAACGCTTAATCCCTGATTAGGTTTAACGGTTGTCCCTAACCAGATTTCAAAACAATCGCCCTGTCCGAATTGATGTCCGAAACCATCCGTGAAAGTTTTCCATGCGTTTAGGCCATCCGTTCCCGCAACAAATGATTGAATAGCCACGCCCGGAGAACCGCCGAATAAAAAGTCGCCGGCAAACATTTGCTGTAACGGATTTGTGAGCATCCACCACCGATTTCGAGAAGCGGGAGCGTTGAAATCGAGTTGCACAAATGCTTTAGTATAACTTAATCTGTCCTGACCACCCAGTTCAGCGCCGGGTGCGAAATGAATTTCGGATACCGTAGCAACGGGAGCGGCGGGAGAACCGGTATCACTTCCGGGACCGGGAGTGGCGGTAGCAACGGTAACATTAGCCGGAACATAATTTAAGTCGGGAAAATAGTTAACTTCAGCCGGACCGGGAATTTTAACAATATCTGTAGTTGACGGAAGTTTTCCGCCAACCCAGTTAGCAGCTGTGTTCCAGTCGGGACTGTAAGTTCCTTGCCAAACAAAAGCAGGAGGATTACTGACCGTTACATCGCATATTGCTGAATAACTTGTTGAAATTGGAGTACCGGAAGACATATCTACATCCGTAACCAAAACGGTTATCGTTGTCGTTCCCGCCTTAACCGCAGTAATTAAACCGTTGCCGTCAACAGTAGCAACATCCGGTTTGCTTGATGTCCATGTTGCTCCGGTTGGAGTTGATGAAAGATAATAGGTTGGGGTCAATTGTGCATGATCTCCGATAACCATATTAAGCGATGTATTATCGAGAACTACTCCTTTGACTGTTAGAGTTGGCGCTGTGAAACCTACCGGTAATTGAACAGGTATTGTGTTGGTGTTTACTGCTGCAATTGGTTTCATTACATAAATACCGGGCGGAACAGATGAAGGTATTTTTCCAGACCAACTCCATCCGGTTCCATGATAAAATTGTCCGTCAAAAGCAGGTATATTAGTATAAGATGTTGAAGTATTACTATATACGACATTGTTTTGATTATCATATAAAGCAAAACCAAAATTTCCATTGAAAGGGGAAAAGCCATAGTTATAATAATATAATGCAGTAATAGAAAAATAATCATTGTAATTTACTTGATTCGGAGATGGGGAAAAAGCAGGAGAAGAACTTGCATACAAGGCTATTTCATAACTATTTGTCCCTCCGCTTTGAGGAATAATATCTATCAGAATATCTTGACCATTATTAAATTTATAACCCTCAGAGGTTTGAGGATCTAATGCCGTAGTAGGAAAATATACATCATCGTTTGTACCTGATCCTCTACCGCTCCAGCCCCAATTAAAATGAAATTTTCCCGTATCATCATATCCGTCACATACAAAAGAATGGCCTCCTTGACCATTTGTATCTTGACCACTATAAAGTACGGGTTGCCTTTTATCAATTTGTGATTTCAACATTGCATCCCAATCAACATCCGAATAAAATTTTCTTTGTTTGAAATTCAAGCTATTGTTATAACTGAAGTTGTGCATTAACGCCGATCCCGCAGCCCAACTATTAGCGGCACTTCCTCCATTTGCTGCAGTATTATAATCCATTCTTACACTTATTCCGCAATCATACATCAAAGTAGCAACCGCATCTTCACCGGATGTTCCGGTATAGGTATTAGTTGGATAGAATGGAAGCATAATTCCCCAATTATATGAATCAACAGAAAGATCTTTTTGAGGTATTGAAATACCAAGTTTTTTGGTTGTATAAGAATCAATTATTCCTGTTCCTCTAACCGGGTATTTGTGAAATCTCATTATCTGCGCCATAGCTGTTGCTACACATCCGGTAACGGTTTGAGTTCCATTGAAGTTTAACAGATGATTAAAAGGTTGAAATTGATCCCATTTTATACCCTCTTCATTTAATAAGGGTGTAGCCGGTACTCCCGGATCGGAAGCCATTCTCAGCGAGGCTGTATTTCCGGACAAATATGCCTCCCATTGCGCTTTTGTTTTGTCGCTTTGGGGGAGATTATGTGCGATTGCCTCTTTAATTTCGTTGGCGAGGCAACCTATGTAGTAAACAAAATTAGGTGCGAGATTATCGGGATCGTAGGTTCCGCTGTCGGAATAACCGAGCACGGGAACGGCGATGTCATCGCCGGAAACAATCACAAAACCTTTATCGCCTACGTTGTAAACATAATAAAGAACGTCGCCGGGAGCGGCGCTTGTCGCTTTTAAGCCACCGACAGATTTGGTTGCGGCGGTTTCAACATGAATCAGATTGAGCGTCGGCGATTGCCCGCTTCTCAATTGACTGCGCAATTGTACCTGCGCTTCTGCTACCTTTTGAGCAGCTTCCCGAGTTATTTGTTTCGCTCCCAGCCAAACGGGAGAAAAACAAATGGCTGCAATAAAAAAGAGTAATTTGCAATTTTTCATGTAAATAATTTTTAATTGTGTTTATATTTTTGCGTTATAAATCATCCGATATGAAATCATATTATGTTACAGCGAAAAAAATTAATTCTGCAAAACTAAGAAAAATATTTCAATATATTGCAAATATTATGTTAAAAATGCAATTCGAAGTCAATTTTATTGAAATTTCTTAAAAGAATGACTGAATAGTTGAATAATTGAATAATTGAATAATTGAATAATTGAATAACTGAATAATTGATTTTTTGTTTATTCACCTGAAACAGTTAAGGCAACTTGTGTCAGCTTCGCTTGCACGGGGTTATTAACATAAGTCCCCTGCGGGGACGGGAAATAGGCGTTTAGACCCTTATCTATAACAGTTCCCTTAGTAGCGCTTCATCAGCAATATAATCTTTTCCCTTATTCGCTTATTTTATATTAAGAAACACAAGTTATTTAGAAATTATTAAGAATTTTTATAAAAAATTGCGCACGAAAATCAGCCGAAAAATAATATCACTTTTTTTCCGGCTGAGGTTGCCGATTTTTCCGCTTCCGATTGACTCATTTTCTATCGACGCTTGACAACTTTTCTAATGACCTCCGTCTTCTTTTCCAAAGACCTCCGTCTTCTTTTCCGAAGACCCCCGTCTTCTTTTTTGAAGATAGGCGTCATTTTCCGGAAATGATAATGAAACAACGATTTTTCGTTCCGGAAAAAAATTGTTTGCATTCGGACATAATCACGTATATTTTTATTACAAGGGGATAAAAGAGAAGTTTCTCTAAAAGAAGAACAGGAAAAGAGATATAAAAACTCTTTTCAAGAGGGAGTTCCCGGAATCCTTTCCCGGTTTATCTTTTCTACATTCTTACAATCAGAGATCCTTTTAAAGTGCAGACATTATCGTAAGAGAATGCAAAGAAAAGTAATATTTTTGTAAAATACAAATAATTTCGGGAAAAATTTTATTCGAACCCGGTCATGTCGAACAAAATCCTTTATAACTCGTTCACGATTTTACGCTGGTTTTCGAAATACAAAACCCGCTGTTTTTCATTCGTCAGCGTAATCAATGCGGATATTTTTATCAGCGAATGAATCCATTTTTTCATTCGTTCAAACGTATTTTCATTCGTCGAATTAATCGAAGATAAAATAAATGTTTTTACCATGCTGAAATGAATGTTTTCCGATTCCAAATAAGTATAACTTGTTGTAATGTCAATATCCGAGATATATAAATTTACGGGATTACCCGTTTCCTCGAAATGACCCGTAACCGCCAATTTCTCCAAATAATCCAGCATGAGAAAAAATATTTCTTTTAATTTTCGTATATCTTCTTTTTCTATCAGCCGGATCTTGTTGAAATAATGAATATCGTCAACAAAAAGTCGAAATAACCGATTGTCAAATATATAACAGACTTTACAGAACTTTTTCATCTCCATGGTGTATTCAGTCATAATACTCTTCATTTCCGGATAAATTGCAATATCATGAAAAGGAATCACATTATCACTGTTATAATGAAAGTTCCATTTGAATAAATACAATTGAATAAGATCGGGAAATTTAAAAGCAAGGTCGTAAGGCAACGCATTGGAAGCGATTGCTACTTCCGAATTTTCCGATCGATTGATTGACCGAAGAAAGTCTAAATAGGTATGAAGTATGTGATAATCGGAATCCTCAGGAAAAATAAAATCCGGCAGATGCATTTGAAACGGGATGCTTTTGGGTCCTTCAATACCGATCAGATTATCCAATGAAATCATCAAACTTTTTGCAATAAGAGAAATTTCATCGAAAGTAAAAGGAACTTCCTGCCTCAATCTTCGATATACGGCGCCTTTCTCTATTAGCAGAATGTCAGACAAAGCGTTCACCATTTCGGAACTTTTTGTAAACCTCCTTTGCATTTCCGCTAACAATGCCTGATGTAATTGATTATCCATATATATTGATTAACTCATCCGATTTTTATAATCTTCGTATCCGAAACGGCGAAAGGTTTCCAAAGAACCGTCTTCTTTCCGCAAACATAAATCCGGATGAGTCACGCCGTTAAACATAGTAGTTTTAACAATCGTATAATGCATCATGTCTTCAAATACAATCCGGTCGCCGACTTTCAAAGGTTCGTCAAACGACCAGTCCCCAATATAATCTCCGCTCAGGCAGGAATTTCCTCCCAAGCGATAAGTCGGTTTTTCTTCTTTCGCTTCCGGATATGCTCCGCGAACAACCGGCTTGTAGGGCATTTCCAAACAATCGGGCATGTGGCAGGCAAAAGATACATCGAGAATTGCCGTCTTGATTCCTCTGTTTTGCACAATGTCTGTGACGGAAGAAACCAGAACGCCTGTTTGCCACACAAAAGCCGCGCCCGGTTCCAAAATTATTTCCAAGTTCGGATATTTCTTCTTGAAGTTCTGCAGAAGCCCGATAAGATGTTCTGCATCATAATCGTCGCGAGTCATCAGATGCCCTCCGCCCATGTTCAGCCATCGGACTTGCGGAAGTAAATCTCCGA
>Ga0209629_10001794_pt1 | contig 14004 bp, 11 predicted proteins | sample TergutCu122P5_FD_187286 | JGI IMG/M metagenome (GOLD analysis project Ga0209629, IMG submission 187286) | Cubitermes ugandensis P5 segment gut microbial communities from Kakamega Forest, Kenya - Cu122 P5 (SPAdes) (version 2) | ecosystem: Host-associated > Arthropoda: Insects > Digestive system... | reverse complement strand
ACCAAAAAAAAAAAACGTGATTGGCTGAACTGTACTGATGACCATCACTGTGCCTATAAAGTTCACGAAAGCCTTACATAAACATACATTTCCTCTGTCAGAGCAGATGTGGTTGGTTGCTGGTATACAGCACAGAGAAAATGGACTTCAGCCTCCTGTAACGTAAATTTAATCCCACACATAAAGTTTAATATAAAAAAATATTCCTATGGTAAGTACTGGTAGTTGTACATTGGATTTATCTTGTTCTGGACAGCGGATAGTGGTGAGCTCTGGTACACTCAATAATGAACTTTTGCGTTCTACACGAGATGGGGAATTTATTCAGGGCCGGATTAAGGGTCCGGCAGCTGCCCAGGGCGCCAGCCTACAGGCTACAGCAGCCCTAAAACATCAGTGAAATAACTGGCAACACTGTGCTAGTAAACTCTGGTATCCACAAGTGAAAGAATTTCTCTGCAATCTCAAAAACTTTCACCAGCCCTGCCCTAAGCCCAAAAAGTTTAAGGAATATCAATTTTAAGTGGTGCCAAATTATTTATCTGCCCAGAACACCCACATACCTTGGATCAGTCCTGAATTTAATGAGTAGATCAGTGGCAACTGGCTTCTAAATAAGAGCTCAATTGCAGATTTGAATTTCATGGTCGACTTGTGTGATAAGAATTGACGAGTGATACACGTACACTCTTGACATGAAGAAAAAAATACTGCCATCCTTAGGTATCCATGGAACACAAACTTTTTTTTCACATTCCAAAAGATTATGTCTGGTATATAAAACTATAAAACTGTTGTGTTAGTATTCAAGCTCATAGCATTTTGTTAAGACATTCTTCATAATATGAAACATAACATGGGACAATCATTTAAAGCTACAAAAACTTCAAATGTGTTATTCTTTGTTGAGCATAGTTTAAATATCCATTTAATTGTTTTAAACAAGAAACTTGTACACAAATTAAAATAACACCATTCATGGAAGTAAACCTGATCTCTACATGCAAATATAATAAAACAAACACTCATAAAATCACACACAATGACAGCTACCCTTTGAAAATATCCAACTTGGATCCTAATATGCAATACACAGAAAAAGATCTATACAGTTATATGGGCACAGATTTGAATTATGGTGTAGGAGCTACTTCTGCCACAAACATTCTGTTTGTAACTCTGAAAGCAACAATTCTGTACTCATATGTAGTATGAATGTTCTCAACACTGGAATATAAGACTCATATGTCAGTAATATTACAAGCTGCAAAAACAAATCCTGAAGAGGTGTAAAAAAATTCTGTAGTAGAGCCTTTAAACATGTTAAATGTAACTGCAAAAATGAATGGTTCCATGAGGTAATAGTATAATTAGCATAATTAAAATGACTCCCTTCAATTTGTCACATAATCCAAATTAAAAATAATCAGATCATACTTATGACAACTGGTCAATGCTCAGAAGACAATGGTATTACAATTTTGTGGTTTTTCTAATGGTGTCAACTTTATTATTATTATTATTATTATTTTAAATATTGTACCTCTAGTTACCTAATACTATATCACTGTAAAAGATTTCTGGAGTAACAGATCAAAATAACTTTATGCGGTCTTCCTAGAAAGCTATCTCTATATGCAAATCATAACGGGAAAATGTAAGACGAAGCTATAAAAAGTCCTGCCTTTTAGTCCTCAGTAATGAAAACTGGGAACAATATCAGGAATGCCACTTCACTGGTCTCCTCCTCCTCATTTTTGTAAAGTGTATAAAATTCAAGCACCAAAACATGATACACCACTAGATGCTTATGGCTCAAATATTTTATCTGTGGTCTATACACATCAAGACTTATGCAAGACAAACACATACTGCAAGGCATCTTCCCACTTCCTGCAACAAGATAAAGATTACAGAATACTTACAGCTGTTCAATACTTCCATGCCATTCAGCCTCCTGAATACCATAAATATATGCAAATGAACCTCAAATTTCACTGCTGGGAATTATCCGAATTCAGCCCTCACTACTCTTACAGGAAGTGGCACACTATCACTTTAGATACCATTAAAGAACTGATGGGTAATATCATCTATTGCACATGGAGACTCTTCCTGGTTTATAAGTGAATCTTCTTGTTCAGCATGCAAGTCTCTGTGAAGTTTCCAGTTGTTAAGGAGGTATGTATATTCAGCTACCTTCTCAAGATCCTCCAGTCCATGGTACACATGAACCAGACCTCGGTAGTCATATTCAAGGCCAGAGTAACTCTCTCCAAACAGTTTCAAGCCTAAAACAAAAGCAATTTCTGTAGTGCTGTTTCACTCCTGGATGCATAAAGCAGCCCAGTGAACCTTAAGGGATAGAAATATGAAGGTTCAGAAACAGATGTATACAACTGCTGCTACAGAATTTTAGTTTACAATTAATTAGCACTATTTATTAGCAATAAAGACAACATAAATAAGTAATCATAAATATATGAGGCCTTTCAAAGTGAAAAACATTTCAGAACTGTCTTGGGTGAAGCAAGGGCAGTTAAAAATTGTCCCCATGGGTGCCGAGGCAGGCATCCCATGGATACACCACCTGATAAGATCTGCTGCTAGAACAACTGCATCATTGTAGCCTTTATGTGTCTGCTCCACCTGAATCTATGGCTCTTTATTCCTTGCTTGAGGAAGCCAAGCACATTAAGTTGTAAGATCCAGATGGTACGGTGGATGGTACAATAACTTACAGAGCATGAATCACAGCAGTGCAGACCATATTATGACACCCCTTGTGGGCATGGTGGATGCTTTTTACAGATGGCAGTACAAAACTATCAGAAGGTTCAACAATAGTGTTGTGTCTTGATGATGATGTACAGGTTCTCAAATGCCAGCAGCAGCAGATCATCAATGTCAATGAATATGGTCAGCATTACCTTCCCTGCAGATGACTAAGACATAAATGTTCCTATTTTATGGCAAAGAAAGGTGCATATTTCCACTGCAATCTTCCATCTCCACCATAAGTTAAGAGTGGCAACACCACAACTTGCTGCCAGCTGCAATCTGTCACAAAACACATTGTGCTCTGCTTGGCAGCACTGCCAAAATTTGAGCTATATTGATACATCCTGCTCCTTGTGACTGAACCCACTCACTGCACATCTTGCCAAGATCCCAGATGAACAACTGTGCACAGTACCAAACGAACTGTGTTGTTTGTGCATGAATGCTCTGTATGCACTCAACACCTGTCCATGTCAAACTGCATGAATGTCCAATGCCACTCCACCACCACAGTCTCTGATACAGACATTCCCACATAAAGCATATATTGTTCCATATATTTGGCTGATTACCCTCAGCAACAAAGAAACAAAGGACAACCTTGTGGTCCTGTCTGGATGGATTCTGCATCTGGCATACCAGCTCCTGCAATAGTGTTCCAGAATTGCTCTGATCTGCCCATCCTAGTGCACAGTTTGTGGGACACTGTCAGTGAGTCATGCATTCAGCTACCTGATCACCTGTGACTGTCCATTTTTATTAACAGCTCCATAAATAGGTTTCACTTCCAAAACCCTCATGCTAAAATACAGAATTTGGACACACAAGAAATAAATGCTGTTTCTAACACAGCAAATCCCCTTCTTTACACTGAAGCTTCACCACGTACATGTCCAGGAAATGATGGTTGGTATAAGCATTAGCATCTCCAGTTCCATGTCATTGCTATAATTTTATTAATATCCATGTTATGGTCCAATTACACTTTGTTAATTGACCTATTTCATTCACCACAGGTTTCAGTGCTAGAGACTGCAATCATCAAGTGGATTCACACAATTTACAACCAATTACATAAGCAAAGTAAAGCACTTGCTTTAAATACAGCAATATTACTCCAAAGAGACAGAACAGCACTTGCATTATAATAACATAATGTCCTGTCTACTGACATACTAGCAATACTCACTAATGGCTATGGATCGGAGGTACAGCTGCTCTGCCTTCTTATACTTCTTCATATGATAGTTGTATAGGCTGGCGAGATGACCAATAGACAACCCAACTTCATAGTCTTCTACTCCTAGCAGTTGTTCCTTTATGGCAATTGCTTTCAAGTGCATTGTTTCTGCTTCCTGGGTAACAAAGAGTGTGAAAATATTTCAGCTGCAAGAGTTATCTAAGATCTTCCAACATGAACTACAGTTCACATTGATATTAAGTTTGTAACAGAAGAGTTATAGTGACTAAATAAATACATCCTACCAATGTTCTGTTTATTTCACTCAGCCAATTGAAAAGAGAGGCATAGGAAGGATTTCATGTTGTTTTGTGAGGAAACGTAACATAGTTCTCTTTGCATGATGGATGTATTAGGCTTAACAGTGATTACTGCAATTTAGAAAGCTTATTTAATAAAACAATAAAACAGACAGGCCTTGAAAGCACAAGTGATGCACAGTGTTTACAGTGAATATGAATTGGTAAATTGTAAGAACTTTATGAAAGAATTATTTTGTTTTCCTCTGAACTCTTTTTAGAATCTCATGCCTCTCCACTCTCATGGCATAGGCATTTACACTAAGAAATACTATGTGTCCAAGAAGTAAATTTAAAAGTTAAGGATGTACATTTAATTATTACATACTGTAAGTAACTGACTACCAAGTTAAGAATATAGTGTTCCTGCTTGCTTAGCATGTAATGGACAGCAGTTTGCAATAAAATACTGTGTGCCAACATCTACCTTCATTTTAATTTTGATTTTGATTCTGAAGAACTTTTGGGACACCAGGTACATAAAAATAGTCACACCTGGAATTTCTTCATACTCTGATACAGGCGTCCCAAGTTTCCAAAATGTTTCGCTGTCTGAACATTCTTCTCTCCAAAGGTTGCAATAGCCAACTTCAGAGCAGACATGTGCAGATTCTCAGCCTCTGATAAAAGGTCTTTGCTTCCTGGCACTACAGCAAAAGGGAAAGCCAAAACATTAATCAGAAACACAGGCAAAGGAAAATCAGCCTTCTTCAAGCTAAGGCACTGAACAGTAAAGACAGGGTGACATTTTGCTCCAGGCCCCAGACTTTCAGCAAAAAAAAAAAAAAAAACTGGTTTGGTAAAGTGTAATTTCAGCTTTCAGGGTTGGCCAGGTTATGTGTTGAAGTTCTTCCTTTCTGGCATAGAGTGCCGTCACCACTTCAGGATCAATGAGTCACACATGTCATGCAACCAAACAATACGGGCTGTGGCCTAATACATGTCTCAAAGTTGTAGTAAGCATGGCGGTATTAAAGTGGTGTTATTGAGTAAGAGGGACTCTAAGAAGAAAGTTTTGAGCAAAGAGAGGAAATCCACATATTACCCAGTTTGTATCCATCCTCGTGGTTGATGAACAAGGTGTGTTCAACTACTTCGATGACCACCCTCATGATGCATGGGGTAAGAGGTGAATCTCCACTACAGTTTCTGTATTATCACATTTCATGCCATGTTTGTCTCAGCAGTGTTATCTACAGTAATACAGTGGTGCAATGTACAATGACAGTGAAGAAATTGCAAGACATGATGTGGTAAACCCCAGAAGCCAACATCACACATTAAATACTTAATGGAAAAATGTTTATAAAGGCCTAAAATTTAATTTGCATCATAATCCCAAGATATGGATACCGATATCAGCTTACAAGGTGACTTACTATTAAGCTTCTAAATGAAAGTGAAAAAGGCTAAATGCAACACACTGTAGCTAACATACAGAAATTAATAGGTACAATGATCTAAATTAACAACCTTTGAAAAATATGGCCTGATATCAGAAGAAATTATTAAACAGTATATAGTACAAATAAACAGAGAGTAACCACATTTTGTTACTGCAGCAGACGGGAACAAGTGGTATACCATTTTTTACTCGAGTACAAGCTGCCCTATAGTCAGCATAATGTTTAATTACTAACTGTAAAGTTAAAAAATATAACATGGACAAGTATTACCACACTCTTGAGTTGTGAAAATTATTCCATGCTAAATAACATGACAGCATTACATATAATAACTCAGGCTAAGTTGCTGGTTTCTGTGTGCAGGCAAATGTAACATAAGAAGACAGAATTTCATGGGATTTGCTTCATGTTTAAAGAAAAGTCAAAATGAGAAGGGCGGCACACTACATCTGAAGAACTTGATTTGATCACAGCTTCTCTCTGAGCAGCCCACACACCTTTTAATCAATACTCCATTGGCGCACACAGCCATTTACCCATACAGGTAATTACAAAACTGACAGTGAGGATGGATATCATACCTGGATCATTGGGCACTGAGTCTAGCGCTATTTCTTCCAGAATTAGAGCCTTTACTCTTTTTACTGATGCTAGCATGAGGTGTTCTTTAGGAAGCAGTTTCTCCATTATGATTATAGCTTTCTCTGCATGGTCACTACAAAAACAATGGATTATAATATGAAATAATAATAATAATAATAATATACTAACTTACATGCACAAATATTTAATAAATTTTTGTTAGAGTAAAACCTCACAAAACTACAAGTATGCAAGCACCATCAATCTCACAGTTAATCATTATATGTCTCAGACTGACAGCTGTACACTGCAATAATGGTATTAGCATATTTTGTGAATTTTCTCTTAAAAATGTGACCTCCAGTCATGTAAGTGTACTACTACTACTACTACTACACACACACACAGTAGAATTCCTTTAATCTGCCACCCATGAGACCAGACGATGGCTGCCAGATTACCAAATATTGCAGATTATCAGACAGCACCTACAATAACCTACGGTTTTACAGACGATATTTGATATTTTATTGCAGCTCCTATATTTGGGCTGCAACCAATTAGAGCAGTATTTAATTGGCCAACTCCTTCAACTACAGGTTCTTTAAAATTTCGTAGCCAGCCCTCAGAGAATGTGCACTTGTCAGTTATTGTTATTTCATAATAAAAAGACTTAGCTCTTTCAATTATAAACCACTTCAAAAACTTCTTGTCCAATTGCGCTAATTTAGGTTGTATCTATGTCTCTTGCTTGAAAAGGCCCTCACACTTTCACTTGACCACAATTAAACTGGAATTAGACCTTCTCTTTTCCTTATATCATGGATACTGGACAGTCCAATGGGTGTGAAGCCATAACCACACATCAGCCTTTGCCACTTTCAAGCCTTCTAATTATTTCAGGTTTCTGAGGATCTGTTAAAGTTACATGTTTCCTTTTGCCAGCAGTACCTCACTGACTCCTCTTGGCATCTTCTGAAACCATTAAAACAGTCTGATGGGATTGATAAAGCCCAGATAACCCCAAAAAATGTCACAGAATCAGTACTGCTAACGGGAGTTACCAAAAGCAAAACATTCAGTCTTGGGACTATTTTCCTGCAGTGCCAAACTATTAGGAGTGCCAGATTATCAGCAGCCAGATCAAAGGAATTCTGTCATGTGTATGGGTGTGCGTGTGTTTCATATCCTACACTAACTCCAGGGATCAGAATTTTCCTTCACAAGCTAAGTCACTCTGTTACTCAAGGAATACACTGTAATCTGTAAGACTCCCACCACTTACCAATGGTCTATACCAGGCGTCGGCAACCTACGGCACGCGTGCCAAGCATGGCACGTGGAACAATTTTCAATGGCACGCTGAGTGAATTTAAATACGGTAATTATGATCTCATAAAAAATTGAATCTTTAATTACATAGAAGCATATAATTCTTTTAAAGCTATTCCTGTTTTTACATCCCTTCAAAACGGAAGTTTCGATAAGATCAAGTTAATGTGTTTCAGTGGTTGTTGTATATAAAAATATGGTGGGCTTGGGTGGGTTGGCACACTGAGTGACTTTGCAACATTACTTCGGCACAACACTACTAAAAGGTTGCCGCCCCTGGTCTATACTCTGACAGAGATAAATCAAGTCCAAACCCAACACCCTAGTTAATGAAGTTTCAGTCTAATGCATACTGTCATCAATGCACAGGCCTCTGAAGTGGCCTATCTCCTCCTGTAGTGTCTCCACCAAAGTGTTGTATTTATTTCTCATCTCTCCCCTGTGTGCTGAACTGTCCACTTAAAAGTGGAATCCACATTATCAGCTATGTTATCTGGCCCCGTATGATTCATTCTTGGTATTCACTTACAAAACCAACTTAATGCACAAGTTACAAACACATTTAAAAGTATGGCATTCACTACTCCTACATGTTTTGGCACATCTGTTGGCTATCTCAATATTAATCTATAAGTGTTGCAGCTAGAGTGCGAACAGGTGCAAGCAATTGCATGGCACAGGTGTCACCTCAGTATTTACTCTAGGTTCAGGGTGGTTCCTTATAGTTCATCCCCCATGTGTTTGTTTACACAGCACATCTGTATGCTTAGTCATACACATCAACAAGCCTGCAGAACAGTCTACTTGCAGTATTTAATCATACCGTATTTATGTAAATATTTGATGTACACTTATGAGGGCATCAGCTTGAGTTTTGAAAGGAAAAGCATGGTATGTAAATCTCTTCATATGTATTTATCTGATCCCCCATGATGGCAGACTGCTGAAATGTGCTGGATCTTCAATCAGTAAATATGTTTCTAACAGTGCACTGTGTTGGAACTTCTTGTAATATAACACTACTCAACATACAACTGTTACATATATATACATGGAAAGACAGCATTTTCTTGAGATTATATGTAAACAAAATGTTGATTATTATTGAAACTTATTTTAAATTTCACCTTGTTCCTCATGTATGCCTTCCACCATATATGACATAATTAGGGTATTTCCAATCTATTTCACAACTTCTGCTTTAAAATTAAGACATCAATGACCAGCATCTATCATTTCTACAGATTAAACAACCAATAACTGAAAGCCTATCAGCACAATACATCTGCAATATGTAACCTTGATAAACTTCCCTGGCATAATATACAAAGTGCTCTAGCTGCACAAGAGAACACCAGTAAAACTTTAATATACTGATGGCCAGCATTAAATCCCAATACCTTGGAAATAAGGAACATTAAAAAACATCAAACAAGGACTGATACTTAAGAGTACGAAAAACTACTGACACCAGTTGTAATTTCCATGGTACTTATCATGATTAAAACTGTTTTGTTTAGTTGTGAATTAGCACACCCAATGAAATCAGCATACAGCCTGAGGTCTGTACCAAGCAATCCACATAATTATCAGAATCCACGAGAATTACATAGCTTATTGCAACATAATCCTTCTTTCCACCCTGTGAACCAATTTTGACTATTAATCATCAGAATTTATTGGAATGCATATATGACACAACTGTAAAGTCAGCAGTAATTATGTTGTGCATTAATGTTTTCCAGAAATAACACTATAAACAGATAAAGGAAGGTTTAATACAAACCTCTAAGGTTGTGAAATAGTGTTTTATTATTTAACATAAACACAGCACCTGTACGTACCGAGCTTTATCAAACCTTCCAGAGCTATATTCATACACATAGAGCGCATAGGCCAGTTCTTCATGAGCTACAGCAACATGAAGATTGAACTTGCCAAATATTGCTTCACGAATCTCCAGTGCAGTCTGTAAGAAGGAAGTCCATGTAACCATATAATGGGTTTGTTTTACAAATAAATGAAGGAAATTCATTTCCAATTTCTTTCTGGACAAAAAGGTAGCACATTGATTCAGTTGCAGGTGAATCCATGATTACATGTACACATGTTGATGACTGCATGCTGCATGCACACACGTGTGTGAAGATGGTGTGCTTGGCATTGCATTGTACTCTCCACACTAAAAACATCATATGCAAAGAACATGTGTAACTTTCCCAATAACTTTTTCATTTTCATTTTTTGATCTGCCACTAGTGCACTGTATTTACTACCAGGAAAAAAGAAATGAAACTGAAAACATCTATAAATGTATGATGCTACTGTCAGTGACGGCATATTGCAGGATCTACTTCAAATGCAACAAACGGTGAAGTTACCAACATAAATTTTTATTAGAAACATTAATTACTAGAATAAGCCTGCCACTGCACATTGGTAATTACTAGTTTAATGTAAAGACAAAAAATGTGTGAGACTTTACACATAAAATGGGGAATGGTTCCAACAATAACCACTAACACAGAGTACACATCAGTGCAACATGGATGAATATACTGTTCATTTCACGCACTATACCACGCTATAATTAGATCCTGCTAATGCAATTAAACCATGCAACTGCTGCATCTGACTCAGCAGCAAGCTGTATGTATGTTAAAACCACATCTGGTTTCTGCTCCATAATGAGGGTAAATGTTTACTCATTATGTGGAACAGAAAATGCTTCATTTTATAACATACAATAAATGTTTTAAAGATGAATTACATTAATAACAAAGTACATGCAGAACAAGATGCTACAGCAGTAAAACTATTTGGCATGCTTTCCTTAACCTGGCACCAACTTTCATGAAACTAAGGCACAGACAGCCACCATAACATACACATTTTAAGTCCCTACAGTCTGTAACAACATCGTACACACATGACCCTGTGTGATGATAGCAGCACTATGACATTTAAGTTACAGAAGTGACATGATGCACTGGAATGGAAGTTATGTCAAAGTAATTTTTACAGAATGTGAAATAATAGTATGAAAGCCATGAAAAATACATATTAGGATTTCAGGCTGTTGGTGGTCATGGGGCTAGGTATATGTAAGTTGGTACAGACCTGGATCATAAACATACCCACACATTATGCACGAAATTTCATACATTAACCATCACAAACACAGCAACTAAAAAAATTTTAGAGGTTACAGCTGTCAAATTCAAAATGTAATGAGGTCTTTAAAAAAGTAATAGAAATGGAAGGAATAAATCTCCATAACTAAAAATCTTTGCAACAACTGCATGGTTCTTTTCTATTGAAGTTTCTCATATCCATGTTCAAAACGAATGTGATTACTGTGAGAGGGCCTACATTATGCTGCAGCAGCTGAACCACCTTGTAAATGTGTCCACACTGGAGGAGCCATATGAAACAGGTGTAGCTTTGACTGCACTAGCAGGTGAGATCACCATAGTGCACAATACAATTAATTAAAACTTCTGGATATTCACTGTTTCATAGATGCCCCCTTCTAGGTAACACAGGCTCTTAGCAGTTCCTTTATTTCCCACCTAGATAGGAGCTTAAACATCAAAATTAAACTGAAACCAAAACAAGACACACACAGAAGGACAAGAGTAAGCATATATAAAGTAAACAAGGAATTCTCTGAAGAATGAAATTCAGACTTGGACACTCTTAACTGTGATGACAGTGAGAATGTCTAGTTGGGGTGAAAGACCATGTGTTTGACACCTACGTCGAAGATGCAATGCCAGGAAAATAACGATGCTTTACTAACACTGCTGACACATTGGAGATGTTGCAAATACCATAAATGTAAATTAACATCCCTCCACACCCCAGATATATATGTTTCTTCAGATGTTTCATTTTGTAAAATGGCAGTCCTTTTAAGTTGCTAGTAGCAACAGGGGGGGATAAGCAACCTGGCAGATGGTCCGCAATACATTTAGATCCGTACGAAAAGCAATATGTGACATTTAACTTACCTCATACACACCAACGCTCTGCCTAATAGAATCAAAGTTGAGCAGAAAGAAACCAAAATCCAATAGTGAGTCAGAATACTTTGGGTGATTCTTGTCAAAGACATCTTTTGTCAAACACACAGCTTGCTTAGCAAGGAATTCTGCCCTCTTAAACTCTCGTTTCACCACACATGATTTAGCCACTTGTCGTAACACATCAATTATAACGCCACACGGAAGATCAGGTTTGACCTGTTTTAAAGCTTCTACACCCCATGTATAAGCCTGTTAAAAAATTACATATAAACCTAAGGTCAGATATACAGCATTTCAGCAGAGATACAAGTTTCAGTAACAAGACATAAAATTACTTATATAAATCTATATTTACAGCTGAACTCAGTTATAATATCATTGAAGGGACTGAATAAATTGTGTTATTATAAATGAGTGTTGCTGCAAGTGAGGTGTTAAAAGTGAAGGAAAAGTATTTCAAGACAAAATACAGGCATTTAGACATAATACTTAACATTTACACTGTGATATTTTAGAAATTTAAATCACGATTAAAATTCAGAAGTAATAAAAATTACTCTTACGTGATTGTAAATTTCCATACAGGTTTATGCTAAAAATGCATTTACTTACATTTAAAATTCAGGAAGAATAAAAGTTAACATGAGAAGAGGACCACTCACTGGGACATTGTTACTGGGCTCTTGCTTAAACCACTTAAGCAGAGGCTTACTGACGTCACTTCATCCGGACTTTTGAAATCCTTTATTCTTCATCTATTCTGTTCAAATGCACTATTAATTTTGGTTCTGCTTTTTTCAATTGTTTGAATTGTAGAATTTATGAGAACAAATTCCCTAAATACATCAGCTTCATTTTATTCTATATTATATTTCTCTAATTACTTTAACTTTTTCTTCAACACTCAGAACCCTTTGTTAGTGACTGTAGCCACATTATCACTCTACCAGCTTCACAGGAGTAGAAAAGTAGCGTGCAGCTTTACACACTAAGTGAATAACCGTTACTACTTTCATTTTCCAGGCCTTGAATTTATTTAGCTACTTGAAAGAGTGCAAAGGCTTGCCTTCTCAAGGACAAGGTCATGAGTGTATTTTCAGAATAGCCTACTTCTAGGAAAATTATATTGGAACCATTGACTGGCAACATTGTTACATTCAAGGTACATGATCCTATGTATGTTGTACTAAGCAAGGCAGAAAAACATGTGCCTTATGGGGAATTAGTTGGTACCACAAAATGTGTAATGTCATAAATGAGACGTCACACTAACCAAGATCATTAGAACCGAGTTCAACTCTATTTACTGTAATGTACCACAATTCTTTGTACAATCTACATTCATAATTTTACAATGTGAGAACATAATATAACTGGCTCAGCTGGTAAACTTCCATTACAGAACATGGCAGTGAATGTGCTAAGTGTATCAAAATGTATACATGTAAAAGTTCATGTACAATTGTAATAACAGGACTAATTAAAATGGATCACATGGCACACCTTATCATAATCACTCCTACTGAAGTGTAAAACAGAGAATTCTGCAAACAGACCAGCAAGATTTGTTTCTTCATTTTCTGCACGCAGTTTATCCACAAGCTGCAATGCATGATGATATGTTACTTTTGCGCCATCAAAATGACAGAAGGCAGCTTGAGTGTGGAGAAGCCTAAAAGATAAGACACAGTAACAATGCACATAATCCCTTCTACACTTGGACTAACATGTGCAGATTTCAGACAAAAATCTGACACAGCTACATTTTAATATTCGTCCGTTATCCCACGAACACACACCACAACCATAATACAAGAATTAGAAGCAAATTAAGCAAAGCTAAAGTAACTGGGAATGACAGTCACAAACTGGTATGATGCATCACCACCATCATAAACATAAACAAGGTTTATGTCTGAAGACCTGTTCCTTTAAACTTTGAAATATTCTTGGTCTTTGCATCTTTGCCTAGATCATCCTGTGCCCCTGAGGTTGGTACTGAAAGGCTAGCTGTCGTAAACAATTTCTGTCCGTCTTTCATGTGATCACCTCAGTTTTCTGATATGATTTTATATCTTCCAACATACTGTCCACCTTTAATCTGTTGTGGATGTCAGCTGCTTTGGTGGTCTAATACTGTCAGGGCTAAATATGATCTTAAAAATCTCATCTGTGACACTTCCAGTTTCAGGACTTCTTTCTTATTTACGAGGGTTGGAACTTTAATAGTGGCAACTATTTATTTACAACTGATACAAAATAGATACATGTTTCAAAGTTTTACTGTCCTTCAATGTAGTCACCAGCATTGTGTACAACCCGTTGCCAGCGATGTG
>Ga0209629_10001793_pt1 | contig 14008 bp, 9 predicted proteins | sample TergutCu122P5_FD_187286 | JGI IMG/M metagenome (GOLD analysis project Ga0209629, IMG submission 187286) | Cubitermes ugandensis P5 segment gut microbial communities from Kakamega Forest, Kenya - Cu122 P5 (SPAdes) (version 2) | ecosystem: Host-associated > Arthropoda: Insects > Digestive system >... | reverse complement strand
ATAATCGGGAACTTTCCGTAAAACGGCAACTTGGCAGTAGCTGAGTGGCAGTCTAAACAACCATTCTTTTGCAAAATAGAAACCACTTGTTTGGCTTCATCACCGGCATATTTTTTATACTCTGATGAGGAGCAGCCGGACAAAATTGTTAATGTTAATAAGGAATTAACTAAAAATAAAATCTTCCCACGACACGTTTTTTTCATATTATTCTGATATTAAAAATAAAAAAATTTTACTGCAAAAGTATATAAAGTTTTCCATTATGAACAACATTTGTTTGAAAATTTTTAGCTTTCGTATAACAAATCGTATTTTTTGCTGTTTTAAAAGATTTCAATATCTCTTTGTGATTGATTATACACGCTTTTTCTCGTATTTGCTTTTCTGATGCCGGAAATTATTTCAATCGTATTTCGGATCGTTTGAAGAGTCACTTTCACCCTTCACCTTGTACCTTTCGCCTTATTCATCAAATGAGGATTTACCGGTACGTAGCAGGATTTTACCGTCAGCGTTATGGCATTGCCGTTCAAAGTAGTGCAATTGTCGGTTGTTATCCGGCGATAATAATAGATTCCCGGTGTCTGGGTTTGAACGACTGGCTGATAGACGCTGCCGGTTGCCCCGGCAATGTTTGTCCAGCCCGTTGTTCCGTCGGGGCTCGACTGCCACTGATAGGTATATATGCCGCTGCCGCCCGCAATCGAATCGGTGAGAGCAGGGATGGCAGTACGGACGCAGATCGTTTGATTCTCGGCGCCAAGAGGCAAACCGTTGGATAGATTCGCAACCGTGATGTAAATGCTGTCGGTTACGTAAGTTCCGCAGTATTCCGGCTTAACCGATACCTTGTACCAGCCTGTCCGGTTTGCCTGCGCATTCGGAATCACAGGATGCTGCATATTGCTCGTATAACCGTTGGGTCCTGTCCACGAATAGGCGGTGGTTCCCAGCGTAACGCAGTTCATCTTGATGGTATCGCCCACGCAAACCCGGTCGGTTGTCGCATAAATAATACGCGCCGTATTCAGGTCGAGTACCTTTGTCTGTTGAGCGAAGTTATTCCCGCAAGCGTCGCTTACGCGGACGGTGTAGGTCTTGCCGCCCTGCCCGTAAGAGAAATAAGCGACTCCCGAAGTCGTAATATCGGCAGGCGGTTGCTTTGTCGTATTCAGGCTGTCCCACAACTGGTAGGTATAGGGAGCCGTTCCGTCTTTGGCGATAATGGAAATATTGCCGTCCGTACCGCCTACGCAAACATAAGAGGCGGTGATGTTTGCGTCAAGCGAGAGCTGCGGCAGCGCGTAAACGATCGTATCTAAGGCAATTGTACAAAATGGGTTAATATAATTATTATTTGATATAGCCAGTAAATAGACGCCGGGGGTGGAAAGGAGAAATGACCCTCCCTGCTTAATTATGGTCTGGTCATATCCCTGAGGACCGGCTTTCAGATAGAAATAGGTATCCGTTGCAGTTCCTCCTAAGGTTATCTGTCCTGTGGGATAAATCCTTATTCCCGAACAGGCAGGCACTGCTGGCTGGGATGTATAACCGAAATTCGTGTAGTCATACCCGCCTTTGTAATTGAGGGTTCCTTGATATGTTTTTCCGCCGCATTCATTTTCCACCTTAAACGTATAAGTGCCCGCAGGCAAAAACGCCGGATCCATGTACATGTAATCGTCTCTTCCTGTAGTTGCTGTTACTGTCTGGGTTGTATATCCCGGTGGTCCCGTAACCGTGAAAGTTGTCCCTACGGGATATTGTTGATTGGGTTGGGAAGAATAATGGGGAGAAGTCGATCTGTAAAACATTAGATTTCCCGTATTGGGGGTACAGTTATCGGAGATGGCGTCAAAAGAATAAGTTACTACTGGAGTAGGCATCGTGTAAGTAACAGAGTCGGAGGTTCCGTCCGGATAATTCGAAATGAACGAATAGATTTTATCATAATCCAGAATTGTCGAAATGACTTCCTGAGTAGAATCAGGGAATTCTTGAGTTGATGGCACAATTTTGGGAAGCTCTATCTGCTGCACCACAGCGCCGCCGGGGTCTTTAATTGTTATCGTCGTCGAAGTTCCGGGAACAAGGCATGAGTCAGGCTTTGCAAAATAGGCGTATAAACCGAGAGTATAACCGGAGCAGTAGAGGTTTGGGAAATCATTACCCCATTGGAAGCCAATACTGGGTAGAGGAGAGATAGCAAACCCTGTTGTGGTTCCGTTTTGATCCGTAACGGTTCCCGTATAGGCTACACCATAATCCAACACTATCTTCTCGCGCACGTTTCTGGATAACCAGTTCGGATTGTCATAAACTACTGTTCCGTCCGAGTTTTTCTTTATAGTTACATGCAGCGGATAACAAAGTACAGCGCTGTAATCATTGGTTACACCATTGACCCAGTAGTTATAATTATTGCAATTCCGTTCAGATATAAATGTAAAAGGATAACCAGGTTTTTGAATATTGGTTGTAAAACTTTTGTTAATACTTTGACAGTTTTTTAACCGCAGATATACAGCCAGACTGTTTGCTGCGTAAAAGTTCGAAACGTTGTATGGCGCTATATTGAAGAATAAATTACTCGTACTCCATGTTTGCCAATTGGTTACTGCATTGATATTTGTTCCTGCGGGAGCAATGCCGATTTCATACATGCCGGTGGTGAAATATTGGTAATGATCAACTCCAGCAGAGCTACTAGTAGGTGTAGATAATATCCAAGACAATTTTACATAATTACATGAGCCTTGGGTATTATCAACATCACAATTGAACATCAAAGGACTTTCAGTTCCCACCTTCGGGAGTCCTGTCACGCCGCCTTCTAAAGTAAAAGTCGTTGAAGCGGTAAAGCAGCCGTCATCAGCCTGTACGGTATAGTCGCCTGCTGGCCAGTTTTCGCCTGCCAGCGTAAAAACGGTGGCAGGGTAGCCGCTTTTTGTAGCTGATACTGTTACCGGTGTAGTTACGCCTGTCGGCGCTTTGGTAACGGTGAAGGTAAAATTACCGTTTCCGCCGGTTACATTCAAAACGATTCTGCCTGTTGGATAAGCCTGATACGACTTGCGCGTTTGGGTGATATTGAGCGAAGCCTGCGGCACCACGTAATTTCCGTCAACCACTACGCCGGTTTTGGAACCAATCACATAGGTGACGCCATCTGCTGTGCAAAAAGCGCGTACCGATACCGTGTATGTGCCTGCCGGCACGCCGGTCAGCACATTGCTTGACTGATAAGGAAGGCTGAAAGTGTTGCTGCCGGTTGGAATCAAACTGTACTCCGGACTCGATATACCGCCAGTGCTGCCTCCGATGGTTACCGTGATGGTTCCGTTCGACTGGCAGGTCGATGGCGTTGTCGTCGTGTTTATCGTGAAATTATTGCTTGCGCAAGATGCAGGCTGCGCTTCCGCAAGCGTGGGCAGCATCAGGAGCGCCAAGAGGCAGAAGCCTGTAAAAATCAATTTCTTTTTCATATTAATCCTTTTAATTTGACTGATCCCTGACAAGCGTAATCACAAACTTTCCTTCGAGCGGGATGCTACTATACAGGGAGCTTCCAAAATGTTCTGTGAAAGTAAAAGTTACCGTATTCCCATCTGTATTCAGTTTATAAACAGGCGACAGATAGTAGGACTGCGAAAAAACATCGAACTTGTCGGAGTCGGATGGTTTAAGCGGCGCCAATAAATGTCCGTTTTCCCGAACGCTATACTCTTTTCCATTGTTCCACAATTTACAACCGGTCAATACGCCGTTTTGCATATTCGCCGACAGGAAGACCGGTTGCGGAGGAGAGGGGACTTCGTAGAAGTTCTTCAAAGCGGTGGTGTCGTTGAACGCGCGCGTAAGTATCTCTGCTTTTGTATTGTCGTTATAAATTGTAACAGTCGCGCTTTTGAATACATAAAGCCCGTCTGCAGCGGCTGAAGCTGCAGGGGCGGCTGTTTGCGAATGACCGGAAAGGGTGCATAAACACGCTGCCAACACTAATAATATTTTCATTTTGCTTAGGATTTAGGTTTCACTTCAAAAACGATGTTCATAAACGTCTTGTCTGATAGCGGAAGCGGCGAAGGTTTCAACGTATAGGTCAAAACGCCGGCATCGCTCACATTCACTGTTGCGAAAACGCTTGCATCGTAATAGGTAATAAAATATTCCAGTTCTGCTGCGGAATATACCGGCAGCGGATTGATAGCGCTTGCGCTTTTTGTAACGTTGGCAGCGGTCATTCCGAATTGCGCCTTAAATCGATCATATAATTTGATGGTGAAAGTAGTTCCATCGAAACCGTCGTATAGCGTAGGGTCGGAGTTGTCTAAGGGCAATACGATGGAAGGCATGTAAAAAAACTGAGGCGCGGCTGTTCCTCCGTTGCCTACCCTGATCCATTTAGGAGTAGGTAGGGAAGCGTCCCAATAATAATAACCGGGAGTTACGTCACCGGCTGTGACCGTGTTATATACGGTCATTCCGTTTGCTATGGGAGCAGTCATCGGCGAATTTGAAGTAGTTGATGATAGAGCAACACGGGGCGGTAAAACGCCCTTTGTTGTTGTACCGGCTTGCTTCAAATCGAGCAATGAATTGACGTCAGGTTGCGTCAGGGAACCAATAGTTACTTGCGCCTTGATTGGCGATGCTAAAAATGCGGCTGCCAATAAAAGGGCTGCCATCCACAATTGTTTCTTTTTGTTTTGCATAATTTTAATGTTTAATGTTTGATGTTTAATGTTTAATATACACACCTGTTGCCTTTCAACTCGCAACATTTTCTATTTTTATCTACCCATTTCACTCGATCATCACCCTGCCCCGATTCTTTATTATATTGCCCCAACATTTTTCAGAAAAAGTTTTTTTCCGAAGTGTACTCGGAGGACGTAAATTTATTACTAACAAACGTATGTGGGGCAGGGATCAGATCCAGTTTCCTATTTATGCATTTTTATTCTCACGCTGGGATTCACAGGCAAAATAGGCGGAGTTACCTGATCAGTATCGTAGTCCATATTGTTCGACATAACGGGGTCGATGGTAAAATTATCGGGTATTGCCCAAACCTTGTTTGTAAACGTTTTGCCGGAAGTATAACCCTGAGTGAAAGCCAGATTGAAACGATAAGTTATTGTATCGCCCACCTGTAATGTTATAAAATCATTTATTACGTAATTTGTTTTAGGTACAGGCCTGATTGCGTCCTGAGAAGCATTGGGTCCCGATATAACCCCAAACGAATTCACACCATTATATAAATGTTGGGTACCACTCCAACCTAAAGCAGTACCAGCGCCAAACAGGGGTACGGTATCTACAATATTCATATTGTAAACAGGGGCAGGACCGTTATTGACGACCGTAACCGTATATGGGACCAGCTCTCCCGGCGCAAAAGAGATTAAACCATCATCTTTCGCAACACCAACATCCGACCAAAGTGCGGGACATGACAACCCATCGTTTGCGGCTATAGGATTTGCTGCCGTTAATCGTCTCTTGGCTCCTGCCGAAGGTCCTTGCGAAATATCAAAATCCCATATACTGGCGTCATCATTCGAAACGCCGTACATTCTTCCGTTCGCATCACTGCCGCTGGGATAAACAATAAATACTCCGGCATAGGAATAATAAGTGGTAACATGTGTTCCTATACGAGAAAAACTTGCAATACTTTTCCCGTCGGCATTCAATGCAATTACCACCACTTTCCCTGCATCAGCGGTAGGACTACCGCCGGAAGTAGCGCCTTCAACTCCATAGATCGTATTGTTTTTAGGATTCCATACAATATCGGGCAATCCTGTCGTTGCTGCTCCTGTCGATGGCGCCGGCAGCTGCATAGCGAATGTTTGAAAATTGCCATTAGCATTCGGAGTATTTAAGTCGATATAATAAATATAACCATCTGAAGCTCCATTTGAGGTGAGATAAAGAATACCGTTGCTATTGCAGCAGGCTCCCTTGTAGGCGCTCCCTTGAGGTGTGTGAGATGGGGCAACGGCAGTTAATGTGTCAATTTGACCATTCTTATCAACTCTGTAAAACCTCGTTAAAGATCCGATTCTAAATGTATAGATGAAGCCGTCCACCGGATTATACGCTGTAGCATTGATAGTGTCGGGTATTGTAAACAATTGGTTATCAACCATTATTCCTGGGGTACCGCTGGTAGTATCAATCGCTATTTGAGAAAAAGTTGTATGTTTATTATCCGGATATCCCTTGTGCGTTATAATCATTCCTACGTCGGTACAACTAAACGGCGTAACCGCTTTTCCAAATGCGCCGAAGCGCTGCCCGCCGGTAATCAAGACCGCGAGCAGCAACATAATTTTTATTCTGTTCATTTCTACTTGTTTATTACTTTAAAAATAACATTGATAAAAGAACCGTCAGGAACTACGCCCGATACGACATCGTAATTAAGAACGCCAGCGCTGGAAATACTATTTACCTTAATTACATCGTGAGAATAAGCAGTTACATAAAAAATCAACTGGTTTCTGGGGTATGGCGGCGATGTAACAGAAGTAGGAGCTGCAGAACCGTCGCCGGATGCAGCAAAGAATGCAACGCTGGGGTCCGGTGGAGTCGTTTGCGAAGCAGTCCCGTTAAATTGGTCGTAATATTCCTGCCAGAGGTCGAATGTCAGTCCTTTTCCATCGGGATGATTAACGGGGTCGGAAAGCGGTAAATTGAAACTCGGCATATAAAACCATTCTTCCTTTCCTGAACCTACGGCAACCCAGACTTGGTTTGGGGCATCGTAGTAGTAATAGCCCGGTTTCTTTACGTTGATTGTTTTTGTACTCGCCGTAGTTACCGCTGCTGTGACATACACAAGTACGCCATTTTGCTCTGTTCCGTACTTGCCATCTGCGATTTTTAAGTTATCGCCCGAAATTTGGGGCGCCATGATACCGTCAGGCGTTGCAGAGCCGGCAGGAAGCGCGACAACCTCTAAGGTCGAATGTGGCGGAGTTTGTGCGCCAATGGTTACTTGCGCCTTCAGGGGCGATAATGCTAAAAATGCGGCTGCCACGAAAAGGGCAACTGCGAAGAAATTTTTATTTTTGTTCATAATGTTTTTAATAATGATTAATGATTAATGTTTAATGTTTAATTTGCAACCTGATTTTAACCTTATTCCATTTAACAAAACTACCTAAGTAGCAAACGAATGCAATCTCTTATTTATAACCTTATTACCTAATTTGTTTTTGTTATTTAATAAGGTAATAAGGTTTAGTAATATATGTGTTAATTCATTAAGGCTACTAAGGTTGTTTTGTTAAAGAAATAAGGTGGAAATAAGGTAAAGGGTGAAGGGTGAAAGGTAAAGGGTAAATAATTCACCTTGCACCTTTTACCTTGTACCTTTTACCTTTCCGGCGGTGAGGTTGATGCAAATGAAGTCAGCATGCCGCATTGGGTCGCGGCTATGGATAATTTTTGCCGTTGCTTGGGATGATATAAAGATAAGTCTGCGTTGCTGATGTTTTGAAAGGAATTTTCACGGCAGGCTTTAGCCGGCGACTGTTGTTCGTCTTGCCGCTGCTGTGGCGTGATTGTCGCCGACTCTCGACCGCCCTGTAAAAATGTGGAAGAGGATGGCTCAAGCGGGAAAACAGGTAATACAACGGCATCCGGCTCGTGTTCGACGATTTTGTTTTCTGCCGGCGCCGGAGTTGTTTTCTTTTTTACTCCGGCTACTGCTTTATGATTTTTTGCAGCCTCTGTCTGTTTTGCAAAAATAAGGTCGGAATTGTAAACTTTTGCGTTTTCGGCGATGTAAATAAAAGGGGATTGCGGGTCAAGCCCGCAATGACAATCGCTTTCCGCTGCATGGAGCGAGAAACACGCCATCACTACAAAAATCGCCGTTAGAAAATTACACCTCATAACTCATAACTCATAACTCATAATTAATTTTAGCGCATTTCCCTGTCTTTGTTACAACTCTTTATCATTCGTTTCGTGAACTTTTATCCCTTTCACGTCTTGGATATTTTTCACAAAAAATCCTTTTCCTTTTAGTGTACAAGTTGACGTGCTTACTATCAAACATTAAAGGGGACAGGGAAACTTGCTAAAATAGCGCAAATTTATTTTTAACTTTCAGTTCAATTCTACATACGTTTGTTCGTTTAATACCATTCACACATTTATCCACTTGTAAATATTTTGTGTCATTAAATTCAATCGTTAAGTTAGTTGCTTATGTAAGCAACTAAACTATTATGGAAGTCTCTTTTTAATTCATTTATAATCAATGAATAATGATTATAAAAAATTTACGCTAAACATAAGTGCATAACATTTTGCATAACATTTTGCTAATATTAGGAAATGGTATTTATGAAAACCTGCTATATACGTGGATTTATGAAAGTAAATAAAAGACTTCCAGTATAACTTTTGCATAACATTTTGCATAACAATTGTATTGTAACAAATTGATTATAAAATAACAAACAAATATAATTTAAAATAAAACATCTTTTTTCTACCCGAAAAGCGCACTGTATTTGCTAACAAAATGCCGGTATTTTAGTTTAACCGGCTTAAAAAATACGCATTATATGTCAATAATATTCTTTATAAATGCCCATAGCTGCTTACATTAACATTAATTAACCAATAATATTTGTAATAATGACAAATTTTATACTACCTTTGTCGCAAAGTTTAATTAGTGCAGTTGCTTACATAAGCAACTACTTTTTTTTAGTATGGCTCAGCGGGAAAATTGGGATCACCAGCAAAAGTTGTGGGGTAATCAAACTTTATTTTTACCTTATTTCCTTAACAAAACAAACTTAGCGCCCTTGATACAAGTATGTGTACGTTGCTTCCATCATCTTCATTAAGATTTGAGATTTGAAAATACAGATACAACGATACAACTTTTTTTCGTACTTTTGCCTTAAAAAATTTACTTGTATGACCTCCTTCTTCAAAAAACTGTTCTTTTCCTACAAAGCAACGATTGTTCTTTTGGGTATTTACGCTTTCATGTCAGCGCTCTCTACCCTGATAGAAAAATCAATGGGAACGCCTGCTGCGCTTCATCTGATATATTACTCGCCGTTATTTATCGTTTTGCAATTTCTTTTGGTTGCCAATTTTATCGGTAACTTGATTGAAAAAGAATTGTATAAAAGAGGAAAACCGGGATTTTTGATTCTGCATATCGCTTTTATAATCATTCTATCAGGCGCTCTCGTTACGCACCTTTTCAGCGAAGAAGGAACTTTTCATGTGAGGGAAGGAGAAACGGGCAATCAATTGTCAATTGAAAGCAACCGGGGAACGGAAACCAAAACATTACCGTTCAGCTTGGAATTAGTGAAATTCACTGTCAAACGCTATCCCGGCTCATCAAGTCCTTCCTCTTTTGAAAGCCGTTTGATTGTACATGACGGCGAAAAGTCTTATGAAAAAACGGTGGCAATGAATTCGGTTTTAGACATAAAAGGATATCGCTTTTTTCAGGCTTCTTTCGACGAAGATGAAAAAGGAACGATTCTGTCCGTGAATAAAGATCGGGCAGGAACTGTCATTTCTTATACAGGCTATTTTCTACTGACCTGCGGATTCATCATATCCCTTCTCGGCAAACGTTCGCGCTTCGGGCAGTTGAACAGACAATTGAAAGAAATGAGAACGCTTTCGAAACAAGCGGTTATTCCGGTTGCATTGTTCTTCTTTGCATTGACCGGAAATGCTCAAACTCCGGCTGATTCTGCTACGGAGTTTATTCGAAATCACCGGATCGACCCGGAAACCGCTAAGCAATTCGGTCGCTTGCCGATGCTTTCCATGAGCGGACGAATCGAGCCGGTGAATACTTTTTCGTCGGAAATCCTCCGAAAACTTCATAAAGCGGAGTCCATCGAAAATATGAATCCGGATCAATTCCTGTTAAGTCTTTTAGCTTTCCCTGATGTATGGATGAAAGTTCCGTTTATCCCGGTATCGAACAAGGAACTTGCAGCTTATTATGATCTCCCCGAAGGAAAATTTGCGTTTACAGACGCTTTCGACGAAGCGGGAAAATACAAATTCGACCGAAAACTGATGGAAATCTCCATTAAATTTCCTGCCGAACGCAACCGATTCGATAAAGATCTTATGAAGTCCGACGAGCAAATCAACATCATTTATCAATTGACTCATTTTCAATTATTGAATCTTTTTCCTAAAGAAAACGATCCCGGTCATGCCTGGTATGCGGCATGTGATGATCTTTCGAGCTTTCCGGAATCCGATTCCCTGTTTATATCGCAAATTTTGGTCGAATATGTTACGGAAATCCGAAACGCAACTCAAACAGGCGATTGGTCGAAGCCGAAAGCCATTGTTAATGAAATAAGTAAATATCAACAAAATAAGAATAACACGATTGAAATTAATCCGAAAAAGATTAATGCGGAATTGTTATACAATAAGATAAATATATTCCGATATTGCAAAATCGTTTATTTCCTGACGGGCGGATGTTTATTGATTTTGGCATTCATCTCTTTCCTGAATCCGCAAAAAAAATTAAAGATTCCGGTTCGTATATTGATTGCCGGAATTATTATATGTTTTCTTTTTCATCTGTCCGGACTCGGATTGCGCGGATATATTTCGGGTTACGCTCCGTGGAGTAATTCCTACGAAACGATGGTTTATGTTTCGTTGGTAACGGTGTTGGCAGGATTGGTTTTTGCGAAAAGAAGTCCGGTTACTTTGGCTTTGGCTACAGTATTCGGAGGAATCATCCTTTTTGTATCCGGGCTTAATTGGATGGATCCGCAAATCAACCCTTTGGTTCCCGTATTGAAATCGCCCTGGCTGATGTTTCACGTGGCGGTTATCGTAGCTGCTTACGGTTTTGCGGGGATCGGGTGTTTGCTGGGATTGACGAATTTATCGCTAATGGCGTTTAGCGGGGGATTGCGGATCAAGCCGGCAACGGCAACTCACATCAAAGAATTAAGTATAATCAATGAAATGGCGCTACTGATAGGATTGGCTTTGCTCTCGGTCGGAACCTTTCTGGGAGCCGTTTGGGCAAATGTATCCTGGGGACGTTATTGGGGATGGGATCCGAAAGAAACCTGGGCGTTAATCACAATGCTTGTCTATGCAATCACCGTCCATCTGCGATTGGTGAAAAAGTGGAACAACGCATGGTTGTTCAACTTTGCTTCCGTTTTATCGTTCTTTTCCGTTTTGATGACTTATCTCGGTGTTAATTATTTCCTCAGCGGCATGCATTCCTACGGGCAAAACGATTCAGGCGGTTTTATCATTATATATTCCGCCGGCGCTTTCGTCTGTGTTTGCTTGTTGGCAGTGTTGGCGCACAGAAAGTTACTTGCCGAATAATTTTATGTGCTGAGGATTTGCAGGAAGAATGCAGGTTACGCTATCCTGTCCTATCTCAAATACAGGTTTAGGACAACCCTCTTCTCGCATTGTGCGAAAGATAGTCGGAATACCTTGTCCTTCCGATTGCGCCAATTGAAGTTTATTGAACAAATAAGCAAAACTTTGATTTCTCCATTTCGGACTTGCTTTACCGGCTAAAAATTTTTCCTTATCAACACCCCAATGTAAAGTTCCGGGCGATTTTATCTCAATTCTGTCTGAAAAAACAGTAACCCGAATGGGATCGTGAATTTCATAATCCCGATGAACAATCGCATTAATCATTGCCTCCTGTAAAGCGCGAACCGGATACTTGACCTGATTGGGTTTATCACCGGTTTTATCAAAAAAAGTGTACGCTTGAATCTTCAATAATTCTATGGCTTTTTTAGCTTGTTCGACAATAGAGCCTGTAAAAAGATGCCGCTCCGCCGTTGGCTCGCTTCTGTCAATCCCATTATAAATAGATAATGATGTATAAGCATCTGGAAAATGAAGGCAGATAGATGATTTTTTCCCAAACATAAACAAAGTAAAATTGTGCAAACAAAGTTCTCCATCAAGCGACTTTTTAACACAAAGAGGAGGAACAAATTCCGCTATTTGCTCTTTATCGGAAAAATAATCTTCCAATGGTTTTGATGACTGTACCAGCTTCATTTCGTACATGCAATCCCTGAATAATAAAGTGTCGATATCTGCCTCGCCTACATTAGGGTTAGCTCGTTTATCGAAAGGAATTAATTCTTGCTTGCTTGTCAGTAGTTGAGTTAAGATACCGTTTCTTGCTTCGCGCGTTTCTTTTCCTACTCTAACATAATAATTTACAGTTTCACCATCTCTGTAGGTATGCGCTTTCGGGCTGGCTATAATAATGAATATTAATAGCTTTGTCGATTTATCATCAGGATTATCCATCACTTGAACAAGGGGAGATATAGACGGGCTAATATTGTCACGACAATGTGCCAATACTTTTCCTTCAATCTCTTTTAATTTTATGGAAGAAAGCCCTGTATAAATAACTTTCGGGAAACCGAATTCATCTTTGATTTCTTTCGCCCCACAGACTACATAACCTCCACCAACATTGGCGATGTCATTGGCAAAAGCCGAAATGGTTTTGACTATACTTTTCACAATATTTTTGTCATCACCATGCTCTTTCCATTCGACTTTTTCGCTTTCCCTAATCGAAAGTTCTTTTAAATCTATATTGTAACTCATATACCTATCATTTCAGATTATACGAACATTCCAATCCTTTTCCCGGTCTTACCAATAAATTCGTAACTTCGAAATTGAATTTTCCGTCATTGTTCTTGTCGGCAAACCGGATGGTCACCGAATTTCTGCTATGCGGTTTTATCTCCATTTCGCGGAAATAAACTACATTCTTGTCATGAGCGGTCTTTTTGAGCAGAAAAGTTAAGCCGGATTTATTCAGGAAGTTGACGGTAATCGAGTTATTTCCCCTATCGATATTCGTAATCTCAATGGAATTATCAAAAATGGGACGAAGGTATTGTTCTTCGCCATATAAAAACTCTTTGTGAAAGACAGCAGTCCGCCTGTTGTCGAGGGCTTCGCGGACGCCTTTCGCTGTTCGTTCTTTGGCAAAAACGAGTGTAATTGCCCTATGTTCGCCTTTGGCAAAATCAATATCCATCCCGATAGGAACATGAATATCGGAATTTCCCATCAGCGTCAGTTTTTTATCCAAAGCCCATTGAAAAGCTTCCGGACTGTATTCATGCTCATTAACAACTTCTATACCATTCATCTGGCCGTTGTTGTAGATTTCGGTATGCTCTTTCCACCACAAAGTGGTATCCGGCTGTTGGGCATCCCAAGCGGGATGATTCCATATAATAAAAGCGCCCTGTCGTTTTGCTTCGGTAAGCGCAGCCCGCCAGTCGTCCTTGACAAGCGCATCGCAATCGCTGAGAAAGAGTGCGTTCAAATGTCCGGGAGGCATGGAACGGGTAATTTCACTTCCGCGAATAAGAATCACATTGTTGGCATCCGCCGCCGGTTTGGCAATCTCATACGAACGATTGAAAGAAGCGACAATATCTTTTTTATGCGGACGATATTCCAAGTGATCCGTTATCGCAATGGCATCCAAGCCTTCGCGATAGGCTTCGTCCACGCGAACGGTGGGCCAGACAAGACCGTCGGAAAAAACGGTGTGAATATGAAAATCACATTGCAGTGTTTTGTAACCGTTTATATCGGGAATTGCGATACGGTTTTGTACTTGCGCCTGTCCTGCACCTGTGGCAAGGATAGCGATTAGCAGGAGTAATTTTGTCAGTTTCATGATTCTATTTTTTCAAATTGTTTCCAAAGTTTATCGTCGGGAACCGGAGCAATGATTTCAACCGGCTCTTTTGAAACGGGATGAATGAAACTTATCTTGCGGGCATGAAGACTGATTCCTCCGTCTTTATTCGAGCGGTCGAAACCGTATTTCAAATCCCCTTTCACCGGACAGCCTATTTTCGCCAACTGACAGCGAATCTGGTGATGGCGCCCCGTTTTTAAAACAATCTCCAACAGGAAATAG
>Ga0209629_10001792_pt1 | contig 14010 bp, 12 predicted proteins | sample TergutCu122P5_FD_187286 | JGI IMG/M metagenome (GOLD analysis project Ga0209629, IMG submission 187286) | Cubitermes ugandensis P5 segment gut microbial communities from Kakamega Forest, Kenya - Cu122 P5 (SPAdes) (version 2) | ecosystem: Host-associated > Arthropoda: Insects > Digestive system... | reverse complement strand
GAAATTGATATTGTTGCCGTCAATGAAATGGAAAAACGGCTGTGTTTTTATGAAGTAAAACGCAATAAAAACAGAATTTCACTGTCTTTGCTTGAGCATAAAGCAAACGAGACAGTTAAAAAGTTCCTTGATTATAATGTAGAATATTTGGGACTTTCAATGGAAGATTTATAAACTTAATAACTAATAACTCATAACTCATAACTCATAACTCCCCCCATGTTAACACTTAAATTTTATATATTATGGATTCAAAAAAATTATTTCATTTTTCGGAGACTTCTCCGACGGCATTTGCCGAAACGAGACATCTGCGTCTCAATTATTCGTTAACATTGGTTTTACACAGAGATAAAACCGCTTGGCTTTACCTTTCTTCACCCGGTTTTCGCCCATCGCTTCCCTGCAAAACAGAGGAGATTGAAACGGTTTCGCAAATTTTTTTTCCGATCTTCTTCTCGAGTTGTTTTATGCAGAGGATCTTTCGTATTTAGGCAAGTTTTTGAATCAATCGCAGGGTGTTTTGCTGTTTCCGACTTCGATGTCGATGCAAAGCAAAGATTTCATTATGCGATTGAGGACACCCGGAAATCTTGATACATTCATACATTTTTTGCGCACGATAGATGCGCTTGCCGGTACGCAGGATACAATTCGGCTCGAAAAAACAGATTCTTCTTTTCATATCTCATTGAAAATAAATAAAATTAAAAATTATGTGAATGAGAATTATCAAAAGAAATTAACAATAGCCGAAACTGCATGGATAGCGGGAATTTCGTCAAGAAGTTTTTTACGTATATTCAAGCAGAATGTAGGATTGAATTTTACAGATTATGTCAATACGGTGAGAGTGGAGCATGCTTGTCGACTTTTGCGAACATCAAAAGATACGATAGCCGGTATTGCCTACAGTTGCGGCTTCTCAACTCCGGCGTATTTCAACGAAGTATTCCGGCGCTGCAAAGGAGTAACGCCCGGAGAGTTTAGAAAGTTATGAATTATGAGTTATGAGTTAAACTGCGGGATTGTTGTGCCGGAACAACCGTATTGTTCAGACTAAACAGTCGGACTGTTTAAACATAACAATCCGACTGTTTTAAAGTTAAAAGTTAAAAAAATGACCGATTCCCCGCTTTACCAACCGACCGGTTATGACTATCAATGCAATCAACGCAAGAATTGCATACAGTCGCAGGCGCACGGCAGGTGTTTCGACTTTCCTGATTTGACCGGTTGCCGTATCTTTCCTGTTGATTGTTTCGTGACTATGAAAGAGTATGGAATCGTTCCGACGGTTTTCACTCGCTTCGAGCGTGGACGAACGGACAACTTTTCCTTGAGTTACGAGGGTTTTTGTCATTTCTTTTACCGGATGTTTACCTGTAATAGAATCTTTCGCGGCGGTATCGAAAACAATCGTAATTTTTTCCACGACGGTTTCCGTATCTTCCGCTAAATCGGATTGTTTGGAAGAAATCTCATTCCGGTGAGATTGAGTCAGTCGCTCCGATTCTTTTTTCAAATCTGTGACGGATTCTATTTTCGTTTGAGCGGCGATTGATGACGCAGCGGACTTACAGGCAGAGAATCCTAACGGTAGAAGAAACAGAAGAAAAACGAAAGCAAACTTTATATCGTTCAATCGGTTGAACCAGCCTTTTTTGAAGCGGCGGTTTGCCGGACGGCTTTTACAGATTCGCTCGATATAAGCGACGCGTTCGGTTTTGATTCGGTCGAACAACTCTTGTTGGTCGGGATAATTGTTGATTGCAGCAAGGGTTTGTTCGCCGACTTTTCCGTCCTCATCGAGATTCAACATCCGTTGGGTAGCAGTGATAGCGGTTTTTCCGCTCAGCCACATCCAATCGACGAGTATATGGGCAATCGACTGATTCCGGATGCGGTCGGCTTTCCAAACGTCCCAAAATTCAGGTCGTAAAACACATTCGATGACATCGTCAACGAAAATCTGTTTCAGATCTTCATCGTCTATCACGCCGTCACCGTTTTTGTCATATCCGACGTCTTGCCATGTTTTCAGCGTAACGCCCATATTGGTAGCGCCACCCGAGTCGTTCGGGTCATTCACGTATCCTCTTTCCCATTTGAGAACGAAGGGAATAAAATTTTTAATGTTCGCCATTTGGTTAAATGAGTTATGAGTTATGAATTATGAGTTATGAGTTATGAATTATTTTGTTATCTTTGTAGCGTAATGGCGGTTACAGCAACCTCGATGGATGATATGTAAATCGGCGAAAAGAAGATATGTTTCTATACGGAGCAGGCGGGCACGCCAAAGTTATTATTGATATATTGAAGTCGAACGGCGTTACCGTTTCGGAAATCTTCGATGATGATCCGGCTATCGAATCGTTTATGGGAATACCCGTTTCTCATGACCGGATTTGGTTTCCGTTGATTATCAGTATCGGAAACAACCGTGTCCGTAAGGCGCTTGTTGAAAAAATTACTAAAAAGGAGCGCTTCGTAACTAACGCTCCTCGCAGTGACGGTGTTTTCAGTCCTTTCTTTGGCGACAAGTCGGCGATTATTTCGGATAGCGCATCAATTGAAGAAGGGACAGTTGTTATGCAAGGCGCTATCATACAATCGTCTGTAAAAATAGGGAAACATTGCATTCTCAATACAGGTGTATCAGTCGATCATGATTGCTTGATTGAAGATTATGTACACGTTGCGCCCGGCTGTACGCTTTGCGGAAATGTGAAGATAGGGGAGGGAAGTTTCATCGGAGCAGGAACAGTCATAATACCTGATATTATAATTGGGAAATGGGCGGTTGTCGGCGCCGGTTCGGTTGTTACACGCGATATTCCCGACAATGTCGTTGCCTACGGATCGCCTTGTAAGCCCGTTTATGAATTATGAATTAAGAATTATGAATTATTGCCCCCAATAATGATAATTTTCATATAATTATTGCCCCCAATAATTTTAATATTATCTTTGTACTTCAATTCAGATTGAAAGATTATGGGTTATTTGGAAAGAAAAATAGATAAAGATTTGCAGGAATGGAAAAGTTCCGACAGCCGTAAACCGTTGCTGTTGCGTGGAGCAAGACAGGTCGGCAAGTCGTCGTCGGTAAGGGAATTAGGGAAACAATTTGATTATTTCTTTGAAATTAATTTTGAAAATAAAGATTTCGCCGGCGCTAAGAAAATTTTTGAGCGGCATTCCAATCCTCATTCGATTTGCGATGAATTGACAGCGCTCTACGAAATTCCTGTTACGGCAGGAAAAACGTTACTGTTTCTCGACGAAATACAATCGTGCGTCGATGCACTTTCTGCGTTGCGCTATTTTTATGAACAGATGCCCGAACTGCATGTTATTGCTGCCGGTTCGCTATTGGAATTTGCTTTGCAGAAAATACCGTCGTATGCAGTAGGCAGAATACGTTCGATTTATATGTATCCGTTTTCGTTTGAGGAGTTTTTGGCTGCATTACAGCGAAATTCACTGCTTGAGAAACTAAAGTCTGCAAGTCCCGAAAACCCGCTATCCGATGAAATTCACAGCAAATTAAAAGAATTGTTTTTGCGCTTTATCATTATTGGAGGAATGCCTGAAGTAGTCTCGAAATATGCTACCGGAGGCTCTTTACTCGATTGTCGTAACATCTTGGATGAACTGATGGAAACCTTGTTCAACGATTTTGCAAAATACAAGCAGCGAGTACCTGCAACACGACTCGAAGAAGTTTTTTCGGCAATCATCGCTCAAACAGGACAAAAATATACTTATTCTCAAGCTGTTCCATCTGCCAATCAGATGCAAATAAAAGAAAGCATTGAACTGTTTAAAATGGCGGGACTGGTATATTCCGCTACCCACAGTTCAGCTAATGGTCTGCCTTTGGCTGCCGAAACAAACCGGCGTTACCGGAAATTAATGATTCTTGATACTGGAATTTACCAGCGTTTCTTACGTCTTGACCTTACTAATTTGTTACTTGACGAGAAAATAGAACAAATCAACAAAGGCGCTTTAGCTGAAATGTTTGTCGGAACAGAACTTGTAAAATCACAAAATAACCGCTTGTCGGCTGAGCTTTATTATTGGCAACGTGAAAAAGAAGGCAGTACAGCCGAAATTGATTACGTAGTTCAACGCGGATATGAAATCGTTCCGATAGAAGTAAAAGCAGGCACTAAAGGCACAATGCAAAGCATGTTTCTGTTTCTTAAAGAAAAAAAGCGCAATTACGGGATTCGTTGTTCTATGGAAAATTTCGGCGAATTTCAAAATATTAAAATTTACCCGCTTTATGCGGCAGGAAGTATTTGAATTAGGAATTAAGAATTAGGAATTAGGAATTAAGAATTAGGAATTAAGAATTAGGAATTAGGAATTAAGAATTAGGAATTAAGAATTAGGAATTAAGAATTAGGAATTAAGAATTAGGAATTAAGAATTAGGAATTAATGTTTTTTTTGAACCGGAAGAAATAGCGAAGATGAAGAGTATTATTGATATAGAAAGAATTCTTCAAATCCATAACTCATAATTTGGATTGCTTCGTTGCTTACGCTCCTCGCAATGACGGCTCATTCGGATGATTATGGATCTTCGCTTTGCTACGTCCGTGATGACACGGTTTCACTTTCGTTAGCAGATATGTAAGTGTCATTCATTAATTTATGCAACAACTAAAACTCCACCGGCTCACCACCGTTCCTCTTTCTTTTGCCACTCTGCTCAAAGGACAGCCTCGTTTTATGCAACAATATTATGAGGTTACAATTATTTGTTCCGATAAAGAGCTATTGGAAAAAGCGGGTGAAGATGAAGGCGTGAAAACATATCCGGTGGAATTGACTCGCCAAATTACGCCGATAAAAGACTTGAAAGCGTTGTGGAAACTATACCGTTATTTTAAAAAAGAAAAGACTTTTATTGTTCATGCCAATACGCCCAAGGCAAGTTTACTGGGCATGCTGGCTGCAAAGTTTGCCAAAGTTCCCAATCGTCTATATACTGTTACCGGACTGCGATTTGAAGCGGAAAGAGGAATCAAACGCAGAATATTGATTGCGATGGAGAAACTGACCTGTCGTGCGGCAACTAAAGTGATTCCGGAAGGACAGGGCGTAAAGAAAACATTAATAAAAAACAAGATTACAAATAAACCTTTGCAGATTATTGCCAATGGAAATATCAACGGCATCGACACCGCTTTTTTTTCTCCTGCCTTGTTTTCTCACGAACAAAATGAGACGCTGAAGAATCAAACGGGGATTCCGAGGAACGCTTTTGTTTTCTGCTTTGTGGGTCGTTTGGTGAAAGACAAAGGCATCAATGAGTTGGTTCAAGCTTTTATCGAAGTTAATAAGACGTTCCGCTACGCCATACTGCTGTTGGTTGGTCCGTTTGAACAGGAGTTGGATCCTTTGCTGCCCGAAACGGAAAAGGCAATCAGGGAACATCCGGATATTTTTTCCGTAGGATTCCAAACGGATGTGCGTCCGTATCTGGCTGTTTCCGATGTTTTCGTTTTCCCGTCCTATCGCGAAGGCTTTCCCAATGTGGTGATGCAGGCGGGAGCAATGGGACTGCCTTGTATTGTTACGGATATCAACGGCTGCAACGAAATCGTTGAAGACGGAGTGAACGGATTGATTATTCCTCCCAAAAATAAAGAGCAACTCCGGGAAAAGATGCTGCTGATGATGGAAAATCCCGAGTTGAGGAATCAATTGAAACAAAATGCGCGAGAAATGATAGTTTCACGCTACGAACAAAAACAGGTTTGGGAAGCGTTATTGGAAGAGTATAAAAAATTATGAATTATGAATTATAAATTATGAATTATTTTGTTATCGTTATAGTGTAACGACGGTATTGATATTCTTAATTTATTACTTACTTTTGCAAAATTAAAATTTGAATAATAATCGCATTTTTCTTTCGCTTGCCCACATGGGCGGACATGAACAAAATTACATCCGAGAGGCTTTTGACACCAATTGGGTGGCGCCCTTGGGACCCAATGTAGATGCTTTCGAGAAAGAATTGGAGGCGTTTCTGGGGAAACAGGGGATTGCGGGTCAAGCCCGCAATGACAGTCCGTCCTCCTCTCCAAATGGAGAGGGGCAGGGGGAGAGGATTTACGTAGCTGCTCTGACTGCAGGGACTGCTGCTTTGCATCTGGGACTTATTTTATCAGGCGTAGAAGCCGGCGACGAAGTTCTGTGCCAGAGCTTCACTTTTTCCGCCTCGGCAAATCCTATTCGGTACCGGGGAGCAACGCCCGTATTTGTCGATAGCGAACCGGACACATGGAATATGTCGCCCGAGTTTCTGGAAGAAGCTGTTCGCGACCGGATCAAAAAAGGGAAAAAGCCTAAAGCGATTATTCCGGTTCATCTCTACGGGATGCCGGCAAAAATGGATGAAATTCTTTCGGTTGCGAGCCGGTATAAAATTCCGGTTCTGGAAGACGCAGCCGAAGCTTTAGGTTCTGAATACAAAGGCGCCCGTTGCGGAACATTGGGCGAATCAGCCGCTTTGTCGTTCAACGGAAATAAAATCATCACTACTTCCGGTGGCGGAGCTTTGGTTTCCAAAAGCGGCGATTATATCAAAAAAGCGCGGTTTCTGGCTACGCAGGCGCGGGATGCCGCTCCGCATTACCAACATTCGCAGATAGGATATAATTACCGGATGAGTAATATTGTTGCCGGTATCGGTCGCGGGCAAATGGAGGTACTGACACAACGCATTGAACAACGGCGGAAAAATAATCAATACTATCGGAAACATTTATCAAATATTAAAGGAATAATTTTCCAAACCGAACCTTCACGGGATTTCTTTTCCAATTATTGGCTGACTTCCGTTATTATCGATCCCGACAAAACAGGAGGGGTTACGCGCGAAGATGTTCGTTTAGCGATGGAGAGGGTTGATATCGAATCGCGTCCGCTGTGGAAGCCTATGCATCTTCAACCGGTCTTCAGCGATTGTCCTTATTACGGCGGGAACGTTTCCGAAAGTTTGTTCAACAACGGACTGTGTTTGCCTTCCGGATCTTCTTTGACCGAAAACGACTTGGAACGAGTGGTTGAGGTACTTCAAAACAGTCTGACCGATAATCGATAACATGAAACGATTATTTGCCGGCAAATGGCTCCGGTCGGAGATTTTCCGCAACAGTTCGATAATACTGAGCGGAAATGTGCTGGGACAATTCATTGCACTTGCGGCTTATCCGATACTTACCCGAATCTATTCCAACGCAGACTTTGGCGTGTTTGCCGCATTTATGAGCGTATGCTCTTTGTTGACTACTTTGGGAACCGGACGTTATGAAGAATCTCTTGTTGTGGCAAAAGACAGGAAAGAAATCGTTGATTTATTGGGATTCTCACTCAAATTACTCGCTTTCTTTTCTTTTATTTTGTTGGTCGGATTAGCTTTGGTCCGAAAACCGGTGTTTTCTTTCTTTAAAATGGAAAGTATCGAACCGTTTTGGATTTTTATCCCGGTTACGGTTTTTTTTACCGGTTTAAGTTTTCTTTTGAATAATCTGGCAACCCGGGAGAAACAATTTAAACGGATCACTGTCGCCGGATTGACGCAGAATATTGTTAATACAGCCGGAAAATTGATTGCCGGTTTTTCCGAATTGACTCGAACCGGTTTGATTTTTTCCAATGCCTTATCCGTATTTGCCGGTAATTTCCCTTACCTGTCATTAAAAAAATTTTTAACGGATGCCTTGAAAAACAACGGGAGCGATGAACGAAAAGCCGCTTTGCGTTATATCGATTTTCCCGGGTTTAATTTGGGAAGAACTTTCTTGAGCGGGTTTTCAATCAATTTGCCGTTTTTGATTTTAATCGGGATTTTCGGCGAAGCGTCGTTAGGTCTTTACTCTTTGGCTTTTACCCTTTTATATCGTCCCGTTAATTTATTCGGTAATTCATTATATACTACTTTTTTTGAAAATGCAGCTTCAGCGATGCGGGCGCAAAAGCCGCTGTTGCCTTCGTTAAAAAAGTATTGGCAATATCTGTGTTTTTTCATATTACCTTGTTTCGTATTTGCGTTTTTTATTGCCAAACCGGTTTTCGTCATCCTATTTGGCGCGCGATGGGAAGAATCGGCTTTGTATTTTCAATATTTATTACCTTGGATGTTCATGATGCTCCTTGTATCGCCTGTTTATTTTGTGCCGATTATTTTTAAGAAACAGAAAACAGCTTTGATTTTGGAGATTATATTTTTGTTATTGCGATGGGGAGCATTGGGTGTCGGCATATATCTTATGAATTTTCAAGCAGGAATCTTGTTTTTCTCGCTTGCCGGATTGCTCTTTACTTCTTTGAATTTTGCGTGGTTTTATTCGTTGATAAGTAAATATGAACAAAAGTTATAAGTCGCCCTTATATCCGAGTGAAATCGCCTTTTCCCAATCTTCGAGAGCACTTTCTTTTTCATGCAACATCAGTTTGGTGCGGTATCTTATTACATACAAATAAGGATTCGGCGTTTTATCTCCCGCCAAACGAATTGCTTGATCGATGTTGGATAAAGCTTTTCCCGGTCTTTTCATCAAAATATACAATTCGGCTTTGCCGGCATACAGATTATAATCTTTCGGTTCCTTATCCAATAGATAGTTGTATATTTTTTCGGCATTATCATAATCTCCTCTGAACATGGCTAAAGAAGCAAATCCTCGGCGAGCGTACAAACTGTTGGGGTTTATTTCAAGTATTCTTTTGAAATCGGCTTCCGCAAAATCCGTATTTTTGATTTGTAAATATAACAGCCCGCGTTGATACAGTGCTTCTTCATCGTTGGGAGTTACCTCCAGTAAAGTCGAATAATCCAAAATGGCATTTTGCGCTTGTCCCGTTTCGGCAAACAACGAAGCGCGCGCTTCGAGGAAAACGGGCTGTTTCGGAAATTCGCCAAGCGCTGCCGTATAAGACATGAGCGCTTCGTCGCGCTTGCCCAATCTTCGCTGAATAGTTCCCAGATTATTTAATAAAAAAGGATTGATGGGATTATCCGGCTCCTTTTTCAGAAAAGTTTTTAACGCAATTTCGGCAGAATCCAAGCGATTTTCTTTGAGGTAATCAAACGACAGGGAAAGCCAATCGATATCTTTTTGAGCTGATACGAAATTTCCTCCGAGCAGAAAAATCACAATGATTATCCCCGCTCGGAGATTTTTTTTAATAAGAACCCTTTTCACTGATTTTACTTAGCAGCTTCGACGGGCGCAATCAGTTTGTAACCTTTTCCGTGAATGTTCATAATTTCCACCCGCTCATCGTCTTTCAACAATTTACGAAGTTTGGTGATATACACATCCATACTGCGAGCGGCAAATTGATAAAAATCGGGATGAGGCTTCCAAATGGTGTTTACTGCAAATTCCCTGTCTAAAATATCGTTCATATTGACGCATAAGTGAGCCAGCAGATCGCTTTCTTTGGTTGTCAGCTTCGTAGCTTCCTTGCCATCGGTCAGCGTTTGCTTTTGTGTGTCAAAAATGTATTTACCGATATGATAGATAGGAACTTCTTTGTTTTTCTTTCCGTTTATTCTCCGCATGATAGCTTCGATGCGCAGCAAAAGTTCTTCCATACTGAACGGTTTCGACAGATAATCGTCGGCGCCTGCTTTGAATCCTTCCAGTATGTCTTCTTTCATATTCTTAGCAGTCAAAAAGATAATAGGAACTTCCGCATTCTTTGTACGGATTTCTTGAGCTAAAGTAAATCCGTCTTTTTTCGGCATCATTACGTCAAGAAGGCACAAGTCGTATTTTTTTTCGGGAAAAGCTTTTGCTCCCGCTTCTCCATCCGGGAATAAATCTGCGTCAAATCCTTTAGTTTGCAAGTATTCGCACAAGAGCATCCCTAAATTTTCGTCGTCTTCACACATGAAGATTTTTACTTTTTCTTCCATAATCTCATAATTTATTTACGTTATATAAAACTGATTTTTTTACATTTTATTGAATATACGATAAACCGATAATAAATTTTGTACCGACATTTAATTCACTTTCCGCTTTTATCGTACCATTCAGTTCTTCTACGATTTTTTTTACGTAAGCCAGCCCCAAGCCGAAACCTTTCACATCGTGTACATTTCCGGTATGTACTCTGTAAAAACGATCAAAAACCTTTTTCAGATTTTCTTTTTTTATTCCGATTCCGTTGTCTTGAATGCTGATACATATTTTGTCGTTCACGTTTTCAGTCCGCGCGATTAATTTCAGCGGTACATTGGGTTTACGGTATTTCACCGCGTTTTCCATCAGATTAAAAAGCACATTGGTAAAGTGCATTTCATCCACATAGACAGTTGCTTCCGTCGCTTCTAACTCTAATTCGAGCGATCCGCCGCATTTTTCCACCTGTATGTCGAAAATTTGCGCCACTTTCAGCAACAGATCATTGACGTCCAGTTTTTTTATTTTCATTATTGAACGCCCGTCTTCCATCAGCGATATCTGTAAAACTTTATCTATCAAAAATTGCAAACGTTTGGTTTCATCTCTGATTGTTCGTGAGATTCTATTAAAAGATGCCGATTTACTCAGGGGTCCGGCTTGTTCCAGAGTGTTGATCAGATTTTCGTCGCTAAGCATTTGCCCTGCAATGGAAATACTCGAAACAGGCGTTTTCAGTTCGTGGGTCATATTGCTGACAAAGTCTTTCTTTATTTCAGATAAATGTTTTTGTTGCAATATAATATAAAGCGTTATCATAAATACTGCAATCAACAATACCGAAAAAAGAATCGACGGAATGATAAACTTAATGGAATTTATTTCATACTTGTTTCTCGCAGGAAAGACAACCTGTAAGGTATATAATTTTGAAACCGGATCGTTGGGAAAGAGGATTTGAGAAAAAACTTTTTTAGGATCTGTTATTTCAAAATCAGCGCTTTTGTAAACAATACGGCGATTATTGTCAATCACCGCATATTGAAAAGGTAAAGTCAAATTATTGTTCGCTAATTCCGTTTCAATGTAAGTTTGCAATTGTTTAAAATCTATCCTCTCTTCAATCGGTCTTTCGTCTGCTTTCATTATTTGTCGGATGACCTCGCTCAACAAATTTTCAATGTTGTGATACCGTTCATACAGCGATTCTTGAATCGATTGAGACTGAGCGTTTAAGCTGCTTTTCCCCGAACCTCGTGCATTGTTTAATTTTATTGAAATATTTTCAACATTTATACCGGATATATTGTCGGTCAAATTTTCGGGATTTTGCAATATCAGCGATTGCTGTCCTTTCCCCAAGATATTATCAATAGAAGAATTACTTTTTACGGACGATTTTTTTCCCCACTTCGATATTTGATCTTTCAGCAGTTGGGAAGTTTCGTTCAATTCCAATCCATGAGATATCTGATATAAACTTCGCTTAACGGTTTCATCAAATTGCTCGTCTTGGTTCTTTGCAATTTCTCGAATATAATTTACCTGCAGGTATAACAACCCTGCAAATGCAAAGACCATGACGCCTACGAGTAATCCGATAGCTGATTTTCTCATCGTTTTATATCTTTAATTCATGTAACAAAGTAACAACTTTTTTCTTTAACATTTGTGTAAAAAAAACCCAAAAACAGATGTAATAAAAATAAATGTTTTTAACAAATCAAGGGAAATGTTAATTTGTTGAATTGAAATGTTAAAAATTCGGATTTAACGTATTTTCAAGCGGTTTAATAATGCAAAATACCGTGAAATTGCTTCATCGATTTCCTCCAAAAAAATAAACTCATTTGCCGTATGAGAACGGGCTGAATCTCCCGGTCCGATTTTTACCGAAGCAAAAGACATCAGCGACTGATCCGATAGAGTAGGGGAGCCGAAAGGCGTCAAATCCGATTCGATTGCACGTCTGACAAAAGGGTGCTCCTCCGGTATTTGCGATGAATTTAAACGGAATGATCGCGCCTGCACTTCAGCTCCGCAAGCGGCGGAGATGGCTTCAAAAAGCGTTTCGTTGGAATACAGTTCATTCGTGCGAACATCAACCGTAAATTTGCATACATCGGGAATTACGTTGTGCTGCGTTCCGGATTGTATTCCCGTTACGGTCATTTTCACGGGACCCAACAACGGACTGACTTTTGGGAAATGGTGATTCCTAAACCATTCAATAGCAGGCATCGCCTTGTAAATTGCATTTTCTCCTTCATCGCGGGCGGCATGTCCCGCTTTTCCGTAAACGGTTCCATCCAAAACCATCAATCCTCTTTCGGCAATTGCAGGTTGCATGGAAGTAGGTTCACCTACGACTCCGAAGTCGATTGGCGGCAGTTCGGGTAAAACGGATTCAATACCGTTTTTCCCCGATATTTCTTCTTCGCATGACGCCAGAAAAATAAAATTATTTTCCTGTCGCGTTTGTGTTAAAATTTCAAAAGCCGCTAACAGCGAAACGACGGATGCACCTGCATCGTTACTCCCTAAACCGAAAAGTTTACCGTCTTCTTCGATCGGCAGAAAAGGGTCTTTCGTCCATCCGGCTACGGGTTTCACCGTGTCGATATGCGAATTAAGAAGTATAACGGGCTTTTGATTATCCCAATTCAACGAAAGTAACCAAATATTGTTTCCTTTCCGTTTGGGAAAATATTTCTTCTCTTTCAGAATATTCTCCAGAAAATCAGCCGCTTGATTTTCTTCTCTGCTTACTGCCGGTATGGAAATGAGTTGTTTTAATAAATCAACCGCATTTAAAAAATATGTATTTATTTTCATAAAGAATTAACATTACTGCAAAGTTAGAATAAATAATCGTATATTTGCAAACATTTTTAAAACACGGAATGGAATATTATCACTTATCACAATTAGTTCATCAAAAAGCTTTGCAATTTAAGGATGAGGAAGCGTTAAAAGTACGCGATAAAGCAACGGGCGTTTGGTTTTCGGTTTCTTGGGATGATTTTTCGAAAAAGATCATGAATATTGCGCACTCTATGTCTCATTTAGGCATCAAGCCGCAATCCAACATCGGTGTTTATTCTCAAAATATGGCGGAATGTTTCTATGTCGATTTCGGCGCATTTGCCAACAGAGCAGCAGTAATCCCGATGTATGCAACCGCTTCGATTCCGCAAATTACTTATATGATTGAAGAAGCGGAAATTCAATTATTGTTTGTAGGCGAACAGCAACAGTATGATAATGCCTGGCAGGTATTCCAAACCTGTAATTGTCTGAAGCAAATGGTTATTTTTGACAATAGCGTAGTCAAAGCGCCTCAAGATAAAACTTCGATTTATTTTGATTATTTCGGTTCAGCCAAAAATCGTTCATCACAGGATATGATTGCAGTGGACAGGAGGATGAAAGAGGCAAGAAATGAAGATATTGCCCATATTATTTATACATCGGGAACAACAGGGGAACCTAAAGGAGCCGTCATAACCCACAGCAACTACATGGAAACTTATAAACTACATGATGCGGCGATGTCTTATCTTCCGCAACGATTTCTCTCCATCAGCTTTTTACCGTTGGCTCATATTTTTGAAAAGGCTTGGTCGATTTATTGCTTGCATCGCGGTTGTACGGTTGCCGTTAATTTAGACCCGAAAGAAATTATGACATCAGTTTCGGAAATCAAACCGGAAGCGATGTGCAGCGTTCCGCGCTTTTGGGAGAAAGTTTATGCAGGCGTTCAAGAAAAAATAGAAAGTTCCAATTTTATTGCAAGAGCATTTTTTCATGATGCAATCAGTACGGGAAGAAAATATAACCTTGACTATATAAATATAGGAAGAAAACCTTCCGTATTTTTGAAATGGAAATATAATTTGTACGCCAAAACTATTTATTTAAAATTAAAAAAGGTACTCGGTATTGAACGAGGAGTCATTTTCCCGTGTGCGGGCGCTATGCTTTCGGATCATATCACAACATTTCTGCGTTCGGTTGATATTCCGTTGGTTATCGGTTACGGTTTAAGCGAAACAACGGCAACCGTC
>Ga0209629_10001791_pt1 | contig 14012 bp, 12 predicted proteins | sample TergutCu122P5_FD_187286 | JGI IMG/M metagenome (GOLD analysis project Ga0209629, IMG submission 187286) | Cubitermes ugandensis P5 segment gut microbial communities from Kakamega Forest, Kenya - Cu122 P5 (SPAdes) (version 2) | ecosystem: Host-associated > Arthropoda: Insects > Digestive system... | reverse complement strand
GAAAAAAGATCTTTGACATATTGACTTACACGTTTTTTGTTTATTCAGGAAAAATCATTATTTTTGTAACTGAAAAAACAGTATATTTATTATGCCTACACTTTCAATGTTTTTTGGATTAATTATTGAGATGTATTATGCACCAAGGGAACATAATCCCCCTCATATTCATGTACGTTATCAAGATTGTAAAGCCTCTTTAAATATTAACACAGGTGAGCTTATTGAAGGAAATCTGTCCGTTCGTCATTTGCGTTTAGTGCAAGCTTGGGTAGAAATTCACAAAGATGAGCTATTAGCCAATTGGGATTTGTGTATGAACGGTAAAGAACCTTTTAAAATACAACCTTTAAATTAATTTGCTATGTATTTAGGAGTAAAAGCAGTAAAACCGCAAGATAACTATATGTTATTGCTCACTTTTGAAAATGATGAGCAGCGCTTGTTTGATATGAAGCCTTATTTGGATTTTGGTCCTGTGTTTCAAGCATTAAAAAATCCATCTATGTTCAATTCTGTACGGGTTTGTTTTGATACCGTTTCGTGGGCTAACGAAGCAGACCTTGACCCTGAAATTTTATACCCAAATAGTGTTATGGTTTAAAAGATAAAACTTTAGAGAACAGTATTTTTTAGAGCAAAGTATAAAGCGTGTAAGTCTATATTCAAAAGCTTACACGCTTTTTTATTTGAAACAAAAGAAATAATTAAATCAATAAAGCAGAAAATATGTTTCTACATTATCTAAAAATCGCTTTCCGCAATATGTGGAAATACAAAAGCCAGACGCTGATAAGCGTGATTAGTCTGGCTGTGGGTTTTACCTGTTTTGCCTTGGCAGCGCTTTGGATTCGTTATGAAATGACGTATGACAGTTTTCATAAAGACGCAGGGCAGATGTATGCCATTTACATTCCGGATCAGCATAGTCCGGCTCAAACAGGTTATAGCAGATCATCTTATTATCCGCTGGCTGCTTATCTAAAAGGAATATTTCCTGAAATTAAAGAGGCTACTTCACTTGGGCCATCTTATCCATATAAAATTATTGTCGGAGGAGTAGAATCTCAAGCGCTTCGGATTGAAATTGATTCGTCTTTTTTTCGGATGTTTGATGTGAAAATTTTGGAAGGAAATCGTGATTTTTTGATTCCCGGCAGCAAAAATATCGCTATTACTCGAGAAAAAGCCCGACAGTTGTTTGGGAATGAAAATCCGATAGGAAAAACGGTTAATAATGGTTACAGAGATTTAACCATTTGTGCTGTTGTTTCAGACATGCCCAAACGAAGCAATTATGCATTTGATATTATTGGCTCGTTTGAAACTTTTATAATAGATAATAGTTGGGGTGGTCGCGGAGGAGTAAATACAATTATCAAATTAGCGCCCGGAACAAATGTCGAAGCTTTTGAAAAGAAATTATACAAACTAAACACCGGCAAAGAAAGAAGTAATATTAGCAAGATGACAATGAAACCGCTGACCAAACTGCGTTACCTCGACCCAAATGTAACGAGGGAGGTTAAATTTCAGCATATTTTGATTTTCGCCGTATCTGGTTTATTAGTCATTTTGAGTTCGTTGTTTAATTACTTGACTTTATTTGTGAGCCGTTTCCGAATACGGCAAAAAGAATTGGCTTTGCGAATGGTGTGCGGCGCTTCAGGTGTTTCACTGTTGGTGATGCTGTCGGTCGAATTTATGCTTACCTTATTGATTGCCGCCTTGTTGGGAGGTATGCTGACGCAATGGTTGCACAAGCCTTTTCTGGCTTTATCCGAAATTCAAATGGGTTTGTCAGCTATTTATAGCGAATCACTCATGTACACCGGAGCTATCATTCTGAGTGCTTTGTTAGTATTTTGGTTGATATTGTTTATTTTCAGACGAAGGAGTTTGAATCTGTCCATTCGCAGAGGCAACAAGAATCCGGCACGCAAAGTTTCAATAATAGTTCAATTAATTATAAGCATTGGCTTTGCTTTTTGTACAATTGTTATTTTTAAACAAATGTATTTCCTGTATCATACCGACGAACTGGGATTTTCCTTTCAGAATAGAGCTGCAGTTGTGCTATATGATAAACAGCAAGTAAACGGTAGCGTATTGGCAAATCACCTGAAGCAAATACCGGAAATTACACAAGTTGTTGATGCAGACGACATGCAAAATTTAATTCTTCCGACTATGCGTATGAGTTTCAAGGTTGATAATTGGGATGACAAACCGGTTAATGCGGGAGATATGGATATAGAGGAAATGCATATTTCAATTGATTATTGCGCATTTTATAATTTCAAGTTGGTTGATGGAGAAATGTTGACCGATGCCTGCCCCGATTCCTTGGTTCTAATTAACGAAAGTGCAGTCAAAGCTTTTGGCTGGCATGATCCGGTTGGTAAACACTTTAGGAGATTCAAAGTACAAGGCGTTATAAAAAATATTAACAATTTTGGACCAACTGTGCAGGCAAAACCGGTTGTTTTTGTAAATAAACAGGATACAAGGCGAATGAACTATGCAAATACAATGGTTCTATTCAAATATAAGGATGATATGTGGAAATCATGCAAGGAAAAAATTGAACGACTGATGAAAAAGGAATATACCAATTTTCACTATACAATTTTTAATTCCGATGAAATGTACAATGGATTCCTGAAATCAGAGAATGCCTTAATCAAGTTGTTGTCGTTCGTTTCTGTGATTTGTGTGGTGATATGTGTGTTCGGTTTTGTTTCTATGGTTTCGCTCACTTGCGAAGAACGCAGGAAAGCCATTGCCATCCGCAAAATCAATGGCGCTACGGTTGGCGATATTCTTTCCATTTTTGCAAAAGAATATTTCCTGTTGCTGATTATCGGCGCAGTGATTGCTTTTCCCGTAGGTTATTTCATTATGAAACGCTGGTTGGAACAGTATGTGAAACAGACGAATATTCCGGTTTGGATTTATTTGTCGATTCTTTTCGTTTTAGCATTGATTATTGTCCTCAGCGTCGGTTGGCGGGTGTATAAAACAAGCGTCGAAAATCCGGCGGAAGTGGTGAAAAAGGAGTAATTGGGAATTAACACCCCACAATAATCACATCGCCGTCAACTTCACGAAAGATACGTTCGTCCCAAGGTTTTTGCCGAGCTTCGGGACGACGGTCGAAAATTACCAAATAAGCAGGAGCGCCGTCGGGAGCATGCTTATCGCGATAGCTTCGGATTTGTTCCAATCCTTCTTCTCTGACTATTTGAGGAGTGTCGTAATAATGAACTAATTTGATTTCGATAATATACCAATGCCCCTTGTATTCAATGCCTAAATCCATTCGGCCACGTCCGGCGGCATATTCCCGCTCGATGCGTCCGCCGCCGTTGAGTACCCGTTGCAGAAAAGCCATCAGCAACAAGTGAGGAAAGGCTTCGGTGTAGCCTGAAGTAGATTTCGATTCCCAGATATCCGAATGGCGTCGCCAGAATTTCTGAAATTCTTCCATCAACCTGTCCATATCCAATGAGCCGTCCGGTTTTTGCCATTGCCAAGTGGGTTCTGGAATGGCTAATTGCGTTCCGTAGGTCAGGTGGCGAGCAATCACTTCACGGTAAATCGGGTTCGCAACCACAGGAGTTCCTCTTTCGAGAGTAACTAAACCCAAGTCCAAACAAAGTCTGAAAGCCTCGCTTTGGGCTAATTCGGGATTCGGTTCACCGGTGAGAATCGGCTCAATAACGCCGCGAATTTCCGGGTCTTTCAGTCTGACTGCCAGGGCATCCAAATGCGTTTCGCGTGCCAGAATCATTTGCTGGCGGGCTTCTTCGATATGGGCGAGCGTTATTGTTTCCGTACTATCAGGTTCAAGCACTCGCAGAGTTGCTCTCATAAACAAAGAGTTAACAATCCACGGTTGCCCCTTAGTTTGTTCATATACATAGTCTAATGCTTCTTGGGTGATTTGCTGTCCGATTTCAGCCGTACGTTGAGCAAAAAGTTTTACAACATCCGTTTGATGAAAATTCGATAATACCGCCGAATCTGCTTTGATATTAAACGGCGAACCCGGGTTGGGCGCCACTCCGCCTTTGGATGCAGTGATGTAATCTTTCAGGTCTCGCATGCCCACAAGAGCTATTGATACGGGAAACTTGCCTATTCCGCGTGAAGCAAAACCGCCTCGTATTTGCCGCAAGAAACTGATGAGCGTTTCATCCTGCAATACATCTACTTCGTCAAAAAGAACAATCAAAGGTTTCGGTGCGACCAATTCCGCCCAATTAGATAATATGTTACTCAGCATACTTATTGGCACAACGTCGTCAATTTGGGGAACAGGTACTTCAAAAGCTTTTGCATATTGCTTTATAGCTTCGCAAATGGTCGGCATACTTCTTTCCGCATCGGAAATTCCCTGACATGTTTCTACGCTTACATAACAAGCCACCGCTTTATTTCCTGCATTAATTTCCCGCATCCAACTCAGCAGGAAGGTTGTTTTTCCGGTTTGTCGCGGTGCGTGGAGTACCCAATACAGGCGGTCTTTGATGTAACGGTGCAGTTGCGCTCCCACAAGCCGGTCTTCCGGTGGAAGCATGTAATGATAATACGGGTCGCAAGGGCCTGTCGTATTGAAAAACCGGATGTCGCGCTTATCACCCATAACTTTTGAGATTCAGATGCAAATATACTATTTTTTTCTCACTTAAAATTCTTTGCAAAAAAGCCCAAAATACATTTGTACGCATCCATTCTGTTTTCTTCGCGCTGATAACCATGCCCTTCGTTGTATTTTACCATATAGGGAACATCAAATCCTTTCTCTCTTAATTTTGAAACAATTTGGTCAGATTCGTTTATGTTTACGCGCGGATCATTTCCTCCTTGAATGACAAATAAAGGTTTTTTAATTTTATCCGCTTGAAAGACAGGTGAAACTTCTTTAGCAATTTCAGCTTCTTTTGGATCATCAACATCATACCATATTTCTTTAGCTACTTTTATTGTCGGTTGATAATATGCAGGGAATGCTTTGAAAAAAGTAAAAATATTTGAAATTCCACAATAATCCACGCCACAAGTATATAAATCAGGAGTTTTTATCAATCCCATCAGCGTCGCATATCCGCCGTGACTTCCGCCGTAAATAGCTATTTTATTTGGATCGACCATACCTTGTGCAATCACATATTTTACGCCATCTTCAATATCATCCATTACTTTTCGCCCTACTTGTTTGAATCCCGCTTTCAAAAAATCTTTTCCATAGCCGCCCGAGATACGAAAATTGATTTGCAACGTAGCATAACTACGACTTGCAAAAAGTTGTGCGTCAGGATAAAAACTCCACGAATCGCGTATGCCTTGTGGTCCACCGTGCGGATTCACAATAAGTGGTACTTTTTTGCCTTGCAATGCGGCTTTGGGCAAAGTAATGTATCCGTGAATCGTCAATCCATCGCGGCTTTTGAAGGTAATGGGACGCATTTCGGCCATATCTTCTTCTTTCAATTGCGGCATCAAATTGTATAAAAGAGAAAATTTCTTTGTTTTGGCATTGTATTCATAATAAGTTCCAACCAACTTATCGCTTTGAACAAGTATAAGAAATGTATTTTCATCGTCATCGTAATCATCTATTGCAAATTCTTTTCCTTTAAACTCACTTTCCATACGTTTGTGAAAATCTTTATAAAATTTGCTTATCGGAACTATTACTGTTTTCTCGCCTTCATAAACAAAAAAATCAATTTCATAATTGCGTTTACGTGAAAACGCTATATTTGAAATATCAAAATCAGGATTTGAATACACTTCTTTTACTATTTTGTTATTTTTAAAGTCATATAATACGACGCTGTATTTATCGCTGTTAAGATTGGTTACAACGTATGCTTCATCCTTATTTCCGGAAGAATAGTTAAACCCAACAATACCAAATGCATCATACCATATCAAATGTTTTACAAGATTGAATTTACCCGTAGTCAAATCTTTATAGTATAACTCTAGTTCAACGCCGTTCACTAATTTGGTATAGGCGCGCAGTTCGCCATCTTTATCAAAATTATAAGCTTGTATGGGATTCTGTAAATCGGTATTTTCAAACAACTGTGTCATTTCGCCCGTAGCAATATTAAGTTTGTAAGGGTCAAAAACTTGTTTGTTATTTTTATTCATCTTTATGATGATGTAATCTTTTTGTTCTTTTAAAAGTTCTAACATCCCTGCTCTTATGCCTTCATACGGAGTGAGATCGATATTATTTGTTCCGTCGATGTTTACAGCATAAATATGATAATTTTCATTACCGCCTTGGTCCATAACATAGAGCAGACGGTTTGCATTTTTCCAAAAATAACCGCGAATCAATTCATCTTTTTCTTCAATCACACGCGTAATTTTCCCTGTGGCAATTTCCTTTACATAGACATGTCTTTTTGTAGAACCGTCTTCTTTTTCCATGTAAGACATATATTTGCCATCAGGCGAGAGTTGAAAACTTGACGCCTTGGGCTTAGAAAAATAATCTTCTACTTTGTATTTGAAATCGCCTTTGTCGTAAGCGGCTAATTTATCCAACTCTTCTTTCGACGAGGGTAATGAAGCGTCGCCCGGCAATTTGCTTACAAATTTCGATAGATTCAAAGGCAACGACATTCCGCCCTGCTGAAAAGTTCCTACAATACTGTCGCCTGCAAGCGCTCCCGAATACTTGATACCTGCTGCCGCTACGTTGATAGTCAGTTTGTTGTCTGAAAAAGCCGCTTCCGCAGGAATTCCTGTCGCTCCTTGCGCGGGCACATCCAATGTTGCCGTGTATGCTCCTTTGTTTTCCGTTATATGGAAAATCAAATCCAAACTGTTTCCCTGCACGTTTAACGCGCCTTTCCAATCGCCTGATACTTGCGCTTTAGCGCTGATAATCATCAGTAAAAAAATAACTGCGATTAATACTTTTTTAATGTTCATAAAAATTTTAGTTAGTAGTTTATTTTAAGGGACAAAAGTAATAATTTTTTCAATTCAATATTGACTCCGTCGATTCTTCGAATTCATAACTCATAATTTATAATTCATAATTCATAATTATTTCTTATCTTTGCCCCATGCAACGGTTTCTCTTTCCCGTCCGGGAAAAGATTAGAAGGGAATCGGGTGAAAATCCCGAACAGACCCGCTGCTGTAAGCTCTATAAAGGTTTTGCATATTTCTTTTGCCACTGAATAATCAGCATTTGGGAAGGCAATGCAAAACCGGAGCAAGTCAGAAAACCTGCCGTGCATAAAATAATTGTTTCATAAGCTTTCGTGGAAAGGAGCTTGGAATATATGATGGGATTTCGTTATTTTTTTATTCTATTTTGTCTGTTTATTTCGGCAAAAAACTGTATTCTGAACGCGCAGACGCTTCCGGATTCAACTGTATTGCACCGGTTAAATGAGGTAGAGGTTAAAACTTCCCGCCCTTCGACTTTTCGTTCAACGGCTCCTTTGCAGACTTTGCAAGCGGAGGATTGGATTAAAATGAATGCCTTGCAGGTTTCCGATGCCGCCAAATATTTCAGCGGGATTCAAATCAAAGATTACGGAGGAATCGGCGGTCTGAAAACGATTTCAATCCGAAGCCTCGGGGCAAACTACAGCGGCATATCGTACGACGGAATTATCGTGAACGATTATCAGACCGGGCAGACCGACCTGAGCCGGTTTTCATTGGAGAATCTGCAAAGCCTTACGATGTCAATCGGAGAAAACGACCAAATCTTTCAAACGGCTCGCCATCGGGCTTCCGGCGGAACGCTGGCGATTGCGACTTCCGCTTTTTCCAACGAAAGCAAAAATAAAGAAATCAAAGCGGCGCTTAAATCGGGTTCTTTCGGACTTTTCAGTCCGTCGATCACTGCTGCGATTCCGCTCAACAAAATCTTTGCTTTCAACGTTTTCGGAGAATATTTGCAATCCGACGGAAATTATCCGTACAAGCAATCGCCGGATTCGACAACGAACTTTCGAACCAATTCGGACGTTACTTATTATACGCTTGAAACCCATTTATCGGGAAGATTTACCAACGGAGGAAAATTAAATGTTAAAGCGAACTATTACCGGTCGAATCGAGGCTTTCCGGGACCGGCTATTTATTATAACTCGTATTCGGGAGAAAGAAGCAAAGACCGTATGGTTTTTTCACAGTTGAATTATACGCAAAAACTCAATCGTTTGTTTGATTTTCAAGTGAATGCAAAATTCAACTTTTCATCGAACGACTATACGGATAAAAACAACAAATATCCCGGAGGCCTGCTGGAAACCTTTTATACTCAACGGGAATATTATCTGAATACGACTTGGCTTTATACCGTATCCGATAAACTGTCGTTCTCGTGGGCGAACGACGGCAGTTTCGGAAATTTCAGCAACAGCTTCGGTACCGGTCTGTTTCCGTCTCGAACGACTTGGTTAAGTGCTTTATCGGGAAAATATGAACTTCCTCGCTTTACACTTACGGGTAGTTTGTTGAGCAATGTCACAAAGGATAAACCGAAAACGGGAAATTCGACGAAAACCGGCATGCATTGGTCGCCCTACTTGGGATTTTCGGTAAAACCCTATGAAACATTACCGGTGCGTTTAAGAGGTTATTACAAGAATACCTATCGTTATCCGACCTTTGGAGACATGTATCTTTCATCGGTTCCCAACACCAATCTTCAACCGGAAAATGCCAATCAATACAATCTGGGCTTGACTTTTGCCGCTTCCGCCGGAGAACGGATTCCGCTTATCGGTTTTTCCGGCGATGTATATCATAATCAAATAAAAAATAAAATTGTCGCCTTGCCGCGAAGCAGTATGTTTATCTGGTCGGTGCAGAACTATGGAAAAGTAGCTATCACGGGATTGGACTTAAACTTGAATATGCAATTTCGATTGAATTCCAAGTTGGCTTGCCGTTTGTCCGGCGCTTATACTTGGCAGAAAGTGTTGGATAAAACAAATAAAGATTCGCAAATTTTTAATCAGCAGTTGCCCTATACGCCGCATCATACGGCTTCGGGAACCATTCAGGTGGAAACGCCGTGGGTTGATTTGAATTATACTTTGTTGTATTGCGGGAAACGCTATTACGAGCGGGTCAATCGTCCGGAATATCAAATGAAAAGTTATGCAGACCAAAGTATTTCGTTACAAAAAAAGATTCGGTGGAAAGGCTATCAATGGCTGTTGACTGCCGAATGCTTGAATTTTTTGAATGAATCCTACGAGGTGGTACGGTCTTTTCCGATGCCGGGGCGGTCTTTTCGAGTAGGAGTTATATTTAATTATGAATTATGAATTATAAATTATGAAAAAGATTTTTATTTATTGTATGTTTATTGCTGTGGTGTTCACAGCTTGTGAAAAAGACAATCCGGTTCCGAATCCTGAAACCGTCGAATCCGTATCCGGCGTATTTATCCTGAATCAAGGAGGATGGGGGCTCAACAACTCGGGTATCTCGTATTATGATTTTGAAACCGGAAATTTACGGTTCGATATTGCCAATCAATCGCTGGGCGACCTCGGACAGGATATGATTGCCTACGGAAGCAAATTGTATGTTTCGGTTTCCGAATCGGGCCGGGTTTCGATTTTTGATTTGAAATCCCGGACACGTATCAAGGATATTGATTTAAAAGACGGAGGACAATCGCGTCAACCGCGCTCGTTAGCTTCGTATGAAGGAAAAGTGTATGTTGCCACACTGGATGGGAATGTAATCCGAATCGATACGACCTCTCTGAGTCAAGACGGAATCACTTCGGTAGGTCCCAATCCGGAAGGAATTGCCGCCGCCAACAGGAAATTGTATGTAGCGAATAGCGGCGGATTTCTCCCGAATTATACCTATAACAATACGCTTTCGATCGTCGATATTGCCGGGTTTCGAGAAGAAAAAACGCTAACTGTCGGACTTAATCCCTGCTATGTACATGCGGATTCCTACGGGAATGTGTATCTCACCTACAAAGGAAATTACGCCGATATCCCCGGTGGATTTCAACAGATTGATACCAAAACGAATGCGGTTAGCAATGTTTCCGTTCCGGCCAATCAGGATTTTGCAATTATCGGCGATTCGCTTTATTTCTATGGTGTTACTTATAATCCGGATTTTAGTACGAACAACTCATTCGGCATATATAATATAAAAACAGGACAATTGGTTACCGACCGATTTATTACGGACGGCACAAAAATTACGACACCTTACGGAATCGGTGTTAATCCGAAAACCAAAGATGTCTATATATCCGATACCGATTATTCGAATCCGTGTGCAGTTTATGTTTTCGGGGGAGACGGAAAGAAAAAGAATACGTTGAATGTGGGGGTTAATGCTTGTAAGTTTGTGTTTTATTGATGAAATGGTCATGAATGGAACCGGTCGTATTCCGTCATTGCGAGCGAAGCGAAGCAATCCATTTTACAACTATTTCCGGATTGCTTCGTCGCTAAGGCTCCTCGCAATGACGGTCATAGTATGTTTGTTTTCATGCCAAAAGAAAGCACCCCCGATAAATCCGGCGATGATTTCCAATACAATCCGGCGCAATGATAGCGTATTTTATGCCCAAGGATTCCAAATCGAAACACATGCCGGCTATACGTTGGCGACGGTTCGCAATCCTTGGAATAACAAGCTCGTCTTGCAACGCTATATTCTTGTTCCCAAATCGGATACTTTACCGAAAACCATACCGGAAGGCGTTTTGATTCGAACGCCGCTTGCACGGACGGTTTGTTACGGTTCGGTGCAATGCGGTTTTTTAGCCGAATTCGATGCTTTGCAGACCTTGGTTGGCGTATGCGAGCCGCAATATATCAATATTTCGTATGTACAAGAAAATGTACTAACAGGGAAAATAGCTGATTTGGGTCAGGCAGCCAATCCCAATTTGGAAAAAATTATGCTCATTGAACCCGAAGCGCTTTTCACAGCGCCGATTGAAAATTCGGGCTACGGTCAAACCGCTAAATTGGGAATTCCGTTTATTGAGTGTGTCGATTACATGGAACCTACTCCGTTGGGACGCGCCGAATGGATTCGTTTTCTCGCTTTGTTTTTCGATGAGAAAGAACGGGCTGATTCTTTGTTCAGAGAGACTGTGAATCAATACAACGAATTAGTCCGGCTTACGGCAAATGTCGATAACCGTCCTTCCGTTTTTGCGGAAACGATTTACAGCGGCATTTGGTATCAACCGGGAGGAAACAGCTATATTGCTCAACTTTTTAGAGACGCGGGAGCGGATTATCTTTGGAAAGAAGATAAAAATACCGGTTCCATCGGCTTGACATTTGAGTCTGTGCTTGAAAAAGCGGAAAAAGCGGATTTTTGGTTGATTAAATACAATCATTCGTATGACATATCTTACCGGAGATTAATTCAAGAATATCCGAATTATGCACTTTTTGATGCGTATAAAAAAAGAAATATTTATTTTTGCAATACAGGAAAAGTTTCGTATTACGAAGACCTGCCCATTCATCCGAATTTAATTCTGAAAGATATGGTCAGGATTTTTCATCCGGATTTATTACCGGATTATCAATTAAAGTATTATAAAAAAACGGAATAAATAGTGCAAACGAAAATAGCAATGTGTTAGATCCGGTATCCGGCTGGTTAGTTATACGGGTGATATTCAAAATAATTTCTATCTTTGCATCATAAAATAAAAAAAAATTATGAAAACAAAGTATAAAAAGAATGTGAGGAAATCAGTAAAACAAAATGATGTCAATGAAGTTATCGAACAAAAACCCAAGTCGACAACAAGATTGTTTTGGGAAAAGTATTATTCCGATGGTAGTAGTGGAGAAATAATAAATATGCGTGCTGTATTGCGATGAGATATTATTTAGATACAAATATTTTAATTTTTATCTTATTGAATAAAAGATATGAATTGGACAATAATGTCATTGATTTAGTTGACGATTATATTAATTTATTTCTTGTGAGTACTGTTGCTGTTAGAGAGTTGATTCTTCTACATAAAAAAGGTGAACTCAAAAAATCAAAATATAAAACCTGTAAAGACCTACTGATTGCTATTGATGAACTAAATTATGAAATTGTATCGGTAACTAAAAAGCATTTATATGTTTACGCTGAATTGGAGGCGGCAGAAGATCATAAAGATCCCAATGATCATGTAATTATTGCTCAATCTATTTCCGACAAAATACCGGTTATTTCTTCCGATAAAAAGTTTAGATATTATGAAAAACAAGGCTTACAATTCATATTCAACAAGCGATAATTTATGCAGCAAGAAAAAAAACGTGCAGGAATGAATCGCACCTTGCAGGTATCCGATGAAGAAATTATGGCGCTCCGTAATAAATTATTGACGCTTTCTTCTCCGGTAGAAGTAAACCAAATTACAAATCAAACGATTCAGGGCGATTTGTTGGAAATTATCGATTATTTTCCTCCCGCTTTTGCCGATTTAATCATCATCGACCCTCCCTACAATTTGGATCGCAACTTTTCGGGCTTGAAATTCAAGCGAATGAAAGACGAGGACTATTTCGATTACCTCGAATCGTGGTTTCCGAAAGTATTGAATACATTGAAACCGAACGGTTCGCTTTACCTGTGCGGCGATTGGAAATGCACGGCTGAACATTACCGGATAATGAATAAATACCTAACAGTATTGAACCGGATAACCTGGCAGCGGGAAAAAGGGCGCGGATCGGATAAAAACTGGAAAAACAGCATGGAAGACATTTGGTTTGCCGTTCGAGACCCACAATCGTATTACTTCAACGTCGATGCCGTGAAAATTCGGCGAAAAGTATTAGCGCCATATAAACAAGATGGACAACCTAAAGATTGGGAAGAATCCGATGAAGGGAAATTCCGAATGACGCATCCGTCCAATTTTTGGGACGACATCACGGTGCCCTATTGGTCGATGCCTGAAAACACTGATCATCCTACGCAGAAATCCGAAAAATTAGTTGCCAAACTGATCTTGGCTTCGTGTCCTCCGGGCGGTTTTGTTTTTGACCCTTTCCTTGGTTCGGGCACTACTTCGGTAGCGGCTAAAAAATTGGGTCGCAATTATTGTGGAATCGAAGTAAATCCCGAATATGCTTGTTGGACGGAGAAGCGGTTGGAGAAAGCGGCAACTGATGCGACTATTCAAGGTTATTCGGATGGGATTTTTTGGGAAAGGAATAGCAAGCCCGATTCACTTGGCGCATCGTCAGTGCGAAGGTTACGAGGAACGAAGCAACCGAAGCAATCTTAATATAGTTTAGATTGCTTCACTGCAAGTGACTCACAATGACGGCGAAGTAAAAATGAATTCAAGTTTTTTCTTAACCAAAAAAAATGTATTTTTGTCCTCAGAAAACACAGCAATTTAATACCAAACGATAATGAGTAAATTAATAACGCTATTATTTTGTGTTGTGGTTGCAACTGCAACGACTTTTGCACAAACTTTGCAACGAGTAAAAATCTACGAAAGCCGGGAAACGATCCCTACTTACAAGATGGGAGCCGATGAAACAAGTCCGGTTTTTTATACCGGACGCGGAGTGCAGGGAGCGGCAGGGCATGTTTATCCCTACCCCGAACAAATCAACCTTGGCGAGAAACTGACGGATGAAGTATATACTATGGTTTATCTCGAAAATGAATACATTAAAGTAACAGTGCTCCCTGCTTTCGGAGGGAAACTTTTTTCAGCAACCGATAAGACCAACGGATATGAGATGTTTCACCGAAATAGCGTCATTAAACCGGATTTAATCGGGACACTCGGAGCTTGGATTTCGGGCGGTATCGAGTGGTGCTTTCCGCACCATCACAGGCCTACCACGCTGCTTCCTGCAGACTATCGGATGGTTGAAAATGCCGACGGAAGCGCAACGGTTTGGGTCGGGGAAACCGAACGAGGACTGGGGCTACGGGGTGTTATTGGTATCACCCTGTATCCCGGCAAATCTTATATCGAAGCT
>Ga0209629_10001790_pt1 | contig 14020 bp, 11 predicted proteins | sample TergutCu122P5_FD_187286 | JGI IMG/M metagenome (GOLD analysis project Ga0209629, IMG submission 187286) | Cubitermes ugandensis P5 segment gut microbial communities from Kakamega Forest, Kenya - Cu122 P5 (SPAdes) (version 2) | ecosystem: Host-associated > Arthropoda: Insects > Digestive system... | reverse complement strand
ATTAAATTAAACTTGCATGTGTGAAATCAATTTTGCAACTGGTTCTTAGACTGTTGATATTTCTTCTGAGCACAGCAGCAGTATGTGTCACATGTGGAAGTGCTGCAGTCATGCACTCCCCCCCCCACATCCATGGATGGTATTTTAAAATCAGTCATAATCACTAGTTTCCCATCCCATTATAATTTCCTTTCTTACCCTATCTGAAATCTTGCCAAGAAAATAATACTGAACTATGAAAACAAAATTGCAACAACCAGAAAATTCAGAGCTCATGAACAGACTATAATCATTAGCAGTGACTGCTTCTTTGTTATAGTATATTTTTATTTTGTCACCCGTACTGGTTGGCAGGTGGTAAATGAACACAGAAATGAGAAGTTGTATCGCAAAGGTTTTCTGTTACAGTGTGTTTACATCCTATTGCTGTATCAAGATACATTCCTGAGACTGACACCACATATTGACTAATGACATTGCTGTCAAATTATGATGGATGGAAAATACCTGCAACTTCCCTTTCTGTAAACATTTTACCTGGGCATGATGTAGGGATAACTTGCAGAACAAGAAAATGAGTGCTGTTAAACTTTTAATCTCCTTGTAAGGAATTAATCTCTAACTTGAATTTTAAACTTATTTTAAACCTTTTAAATGTCATTTTTAGGTGCATATAGCTGTTCGTCATAGCATCAGTTGTATATTTCCATGCAGCAGCTGAGTGATTCCATGTTGTTCTTGATGTGGGCTTGTATGTTTTGTGTTCGTGTTGTTTGAGAGTGTGTGTGTGTGTGTGTGTTTGTTTGTGTGCGGTGGCTAAAACACATCCCATATGTACAATGTTTTTTGCTGTCTGTAAATATTTTCAGTACAGTAGCTTCATAACATAATTCAGAACATAGGTTTAATATTTCTTCTGCATTGTAGTGATTATGCTTATTTGGAAATTGCTGGTCACACTTGCTGATATTATGAACAAGATAGTTATTGAAACTTGAAGTATAAAATAAGTAATGTGTTATGTCAGAGGTGATACATGGCAGTCTGTTTATTTGGCTACCTGTAACTAGAGTTTGATCCCACTTGTTACCAGAATATCAAAATAATAAATCACCAGTGTAATGTTTCATATTTGCACTATGGTTGGTGTGAACCTTTCTGTCTTATGGGACAGAGGCAGCACATTCCTCTGAACCACTAATGCCTTTCTACCAAAGTACATAGTGTCACATCCTAGATGTCTGTACACTTCAAGGCTGTCAACTGTTATGACTTAAGTGACCTCAAATACAGAGTAGATCCAACTCCAGAAGCAACCTGTGTATCAAATACACCCTGGCCCAGTGGATACTCTCCAACATATTAAGTCTCCTTTGATATTAAACGCTTTTATGATGGAAACTTTAAAGAGATTTCTTAGTAATTCATTCCACACTATTATTCATCAGTATCAGACAGTTCAGAAGCACACAGCAAATAAAAAAAGCATATCAATATCATCTAGCATGTATGTCTTAAAAGTGGAAATGAAATTGTGATCTATTTCCATCTCTGCTTGTTACCATTTATCAAATTAACTAGTGGAACAATCAATGTAGCATTTTAAAATTTGTGTGTGTGCGCGCACATACACGGAATTTTAGTTTTTGGACTGGTTGAAGTACCATCTTGAAGAGGCTTAATGTTGCTCACTTCCATAGCATCCTAATTAGTGCCCATAACTTGGTGTCGTATCGTGGGTTGGGAGAGAATTCGTCACCTTTGAAGTGAGAACATCAGAAGATAGTACAGGTGGTACCGTAGCCATGAAAGAAGCAGAGATGGAGGAGGTAACTTGGAAAGTCTTTGAAAAAAGAAATGATTATAATTATAGATTTTCACCAACTTGATGAAGACTTGTAAGTGCAAATGGCTTCTCTTAATGATAGACATGGACTTGTTAAATTATGATGGTTGCATTGTGACAAGTGTGCAATGCTTTCTCCAGCACTGGTCACGTTTTGCTCCCAAATAATACCTTTGCATTTCTGAACAAAAGGTGATGTTGCCCCTTGACAAGAGTTTCTCCAAGTCTGAGAGGTTGATAATGAGACTCACTTATAGTTGAACATTAAAGAGGAAAGGAATTGCATGTTTTGGAACCGTTTCTGTTGAGGGATGTGGACAGATTTAACGATCCTGTTGTCCACTGTAGGGGAGGTGATGTTCTGAGCTCCTGGGATCTGTAATTCTAGGTACAGGGCAAATAGAAATTGTCTTTTCGTTTCCCAACCATTACGTATATATTTTTAAAGCCCATTTTCTATTCTTTCCTTTGAATCTTCTTTCTTTTCCTTCCCTTGTACTTTCAGTTCTAGCTTCTGTCCCTCTGTGGCCTTCAAATTAATACAAACACGTAATGCCAGTTATGCTCACTTTAATGGGATATAAAACAGTGATTAAAATACTTATCTTTAAACCATTAAATAGCAAATTTAGAGCAAACAACATTTTTTGGGTCTCATCCCATGTCCACAATTTTTTTTTTTAGTGAGAGTTTCATGAAGTTACTGAAAAAGTAGAGAATGGATACAGTAACACATATTAGTTTTAAGAATGGCTTGAATTTTTTGAGTAGCTTGAAAAAGCAGAGGTAGAAAAGTATGCTGCATGTCACAGTACTGAAGATTTTCCAGGTTCATGCTTATTGTTCTTACACCTGTAGGGACAAAGTGTGTTAATTTATTGCAGACAAGTCTGTTGGTGATAGTCATGAGTGGGGCATAACGGTTTCCTCTTTATATTTTGGCAACTATTCTTCACCTTGTTAACCAGGAATGTATAACTTTTTTTGTTGAGAGACATGTTTTTTACCTTGGAAGTGACAAACAATTTTTTTATGTTTCTTACTCCTTACTTAATATTGAACTTTTCTTCTATTTCTTGCTCTTCACCTTGTACTACACTTTTATGGCAGAAATTAGCAGTAGAATTATTGGTATGGGAAAACATAAGTTGTTGCTTGGGCACTAGTTTTACAGTTTTATAATTTGGAAGTGATGCAATAGGTACAAATGTGTTTTTTCACGGTACGGCAGAAACAGTGTAAGTGGAATGACATGCAAGTGCAGTGTTGAAGGATACATTATTTTACCCTTGTGTTTTGTTAAATGTAAATGTTATTTCAAGGGTTTTAAATTAATAGTGTGCCCAAAGAGCAGTGTATTATATGTGGTGTACTAGTATTTTTGTATGTGGATATCTATAAAACTGTGATACGAGCTTCATGTGAAGCATTGGGATATACTGGAGCAGTATTAACCCATAGTTAAAATTGTACGACCACTTTCACTTTAGTTAGCCAATTCCAAATTTAACTAAAGTCTTTTGAGTCATTTCAGAGATTAAACATGCTGACAGACACAGTTCTTCATTCTGCTTTACTTTTATGCACTGTCATGCAGAGAATGAGTAGCCCATATGTTTTCCTGCATTTGTCAAAACAAACCTACAAAATTAAAACCATTTTGAATAGTGAAATATACTGATTTAATAGGTAATGGATCTGTGTCAGTGAGGTGTTAAGGTCCTGCATACCACTGCCCTTGTAAAGCATTGTGATATAATTTATTTATGATGATTTGCTGCAGAATTTGGCACCAGCAGTGTACTCCTGAATGCTGTTGTGTCATTACTGTTCTGTAATGCTCAGAAGACATGCATCTTAAATCCCAATCAACATTGACTGTTGAACTACAATCTTTTATTGTTTTTTTTTCTCACTCCAGGATTGTACCTTACGATTAAAGCATTATTTTGTATTTTCGGCTCTCTTGTTGATCAAGTAAAGATCTCTTCTATGTTTTGAGCTTTTGGTCCAGTGCTGGAAAAGCATTCAGTTTACTTTTGTGATGCTGGTTGTGATAATGACGTACATGATGGAGTCCATGACTTACAAAAGGACTAAACGGGGCTGAATAAAGTAATGGAAAGCCGTAGTCAAAATTGATAACAACTGGGATGAACCTAGGTCCCTTGCATGAGACGTGCTTTTCTTGCAAACAGCAGGCTCATTTTACATTGCTTCTCTTTGCTTGCTAACTCTTATTCTGACTTCTCGGTCAGTTTTCAGAAGAGTGAGGTGGAAGTTATTCAGCTGTTAACTCTTTTTAGTAGAGGTAGCTGCTTTTTGTAAGCGTCTATTGGTAGTCAGGTGGCATTGTATGCCTGTGTTTGCACGAGCACTGATTTCAGAGGAGGGCGCCTGCAAGTTGTCATGACTTTGCCCAAGGATCAGCATAGTCTAGTTTTGGTTCAGCATGACACCACGGTTTCTGTGTGGAACACAATAACCTCCACCAAGGCGGGGGAGGTGGCAATACTACAACGCACAATTCATTCACTGGGTCAACAACTCAAGTGTTTTGTGGATTATCATTGGGTGAGATTGTAGAAACATGTTGAAAATGTTGATTCATGCCGGAATCGGAAGTTTTGAACTGCTGAGTGCTACTGTAAGAAGCTGAGTTGTGTAATGCCGTTAAGGTCAACCCATGTTTGAGTGTTAGTGAAGGAGAAAGTAAAAAAGACCGGTGCATTCCAGGATTGAAATTACAACAAGAGCAGAAAGCCGTTACTTCATTATGGAGTACGCTTCTTTTCCAGATGTGTTCTTGCTGTTTTGCATATCTCATTTGTCTTCATGTTGATTTACTGCAGACACAAATCTATTGTTTTACAGTGGGTCGCATTACAGCTACCACACTGCATAGTCACAAATTATTTTCCATTGAATTATGTTATATATGTTTTGTATTAATGAAATATTTACAATGAAAGTTTTTTAAGAAAAGTACACAAAATTTGTATATGAAGAACTTTTATGGGAAATGTATAATCACTATTTGAGCTTTATTTAACTGTGTCATTATATTGACACACTACTGGAACACTATGAACTAAGGGTGGAAAGAAGACTTGTGTAATATGAGGTTCTAACTGCACTTACTGTGGAAAAGACTCTTTTCAGGGATGTGACACTGTGTGTTCTGGTAGACAGTTACTATTCAGAGGAACCCACTGGCTCCATCTAGAGTGTATAAGGTATTCTTAATGCTGGGTCCCTCTCAACATTGATAAGTGTCTACTAGACTAATTGGTTTCACAACCTGGAAGACAGTATTCTGCATTTAGCATACATGTCTCTCTAACACAAAAGGCAGGTTTCAGGCTGTGGAATTGCTTGCTTAGAAATAAATTCAACAGCTGCACACTAAATGTCACAGCGCCCATCTGGGTATATATACCATGCACATTTTAACATTTTTCTTTATTGTTGTGAGAAGGGTTGAGAATCATAATTCATCATTGCAGCCTCTTCTTCAGTACAGGACGCTCTAGAGGGAAATGGATTGCCTTTCTGAAATTAATAAATGACTGTAAAGTATTAAATATATTTCTCTCAGTGTATAACGTTTCTTTTAATATTGTACTTTTTTCCGTCAAATTTATAAAGTGTATAATAATACATATACTATAAAATTCTTCATTCTGACCAAGTGGACTGGAATGATGTATGCACGATCTAGAGCATACAAAAACCCATCTGTAAAGTAATTCATCACATGAACTCTTGCGGTACTTTCGTGATGCATGCCCTGTTTCAGTGAAGTCATTTGGTGTTTTTATTTTGTTGAGTTCACACAAAATAGCTAGAGTCTGAACTGGAAACTCCACCAGGATTCATGACTGTGAAATTTTGCTGATATACTCCAAGGTTTTTATTGAAGTTGCTTTTCGTCCATTTACCATGTGTTAGGCCACTCAGTTTCAGGATTTCATGCTTATATTTACTTAAAGAAGTTTGCATTAAAAAGCCATTACCTGAACACACAAACACAGGAGAGATGTGATGAAGTTTAATAATTTCATGAACGTTATGTATGTAGGTATATTAAAATTCCTAAAACATTATCTATACTTTACACATATAACATTTATGCCCAGAATTTGGTGCCATAAACTTGAAATTACAAAGAAATATTACAGATGTTTTTAGAGTAACACCTGCCACATTGTCCAGCTTCTGCCTGTTCCCAGATGAGTTTTCATTTATGCTTTTGTTTCCGTAATGGTCAGTTTTTGTGTTCAGTCAATTTCCTGCATCATCATTTTTCAGGAGTAATTTCCAAATGGAGTAATTGTACAACAGCATTGTGTCTTTACTGAAACTAGTTTGTAGCTTTTATGAATCTTGCTTTCCTCATATATGAAAACCATTTTAAGCCAATACCTTATTCCCATGTTATTTTCTTGTACGCTAATAGAAGTTCATGATTATTTGTGGATGATGTTGTGATCAAGATTCTGCAATGGTAGTAGTGCCTTCCAGTGTTCACAAGATAGACTGTGGAAATTCATGGTAGCCCATCTCATCCTCCTACATAATTATCATTCCATAGTACAGATAACTCTCACTGGAGTTGTTTATTACATTAAAAAGGACAAGTTTAAAACAGAATTCATAGAGCATACATTTGAACTACATAGTTTTCTAATCCTATAGAACCTGTTGGTTTATTATTACCATTTTGTTTTATTTTTGCAAAGAATTAATTAAGTACAGATTCCATCAGAATTAAATTTGCCAAATTTAGTCTTGCATTTATGGTAACTTAACATGTATATAATTGTTTATATGAATGCATTGTTTCTTTGGTAGGTGTTTTATGAACTAAGTACAAAATTTCACATGTCATGCAAGCTCCAGTGATTCATTAGTTCTTACTGAGAGCTAAAGAATTTGCAAAAATATTGCCTGTATAAAGTTGAAGGTAATCACCACATATCATATCAGGACCCCCGAATCATGTGTTGGTAGTGTCACTCATTCTTCACACGTTCATGCATGTACCATGTTACACCTGATTATAGTAAAGTGGAAAGTAGGACATTAAGGTGCTTCCAGTGCTGTAACATCCATTGGTCAGCTGTTCAAAGCTGAAATGGGGTGAAGCAATGAGACAAATGGCATGGTGGTCTAACAAGCATACTTTTCTTTCCTGGAGTGTGACAGTAAACTAAAAGTATAGTAGTTGGATGAATACATATAAATGGAGCACTTCCATAATGTACACAGATATAAATTTATTCATATTGTGTATAGGTAATAGTTCATGCCTTAAAATTTTCTCTTTCTCAGTGTACACTTTTAAGATCAGGTGTTAGGTTTATTCTTAGATGAAACAAATATATTTTATGTTGTTCCTCCAGAGTTCCTAAATATACTGAATAACTGAGATTATTCCGACAGACAAATACTGTTTTTCTCAGCAGTCCACTAAGATGCAAGCATGAAGAAGAAAAACTCTTCCAATCATTCAGATCATGTATGATATCTGGTTCATAGGAATGTCAGTGAAAGCACACCTACACATAGTGGAATATGGACTGAGTATAAGTGGTTTTATTCTTCTGGAACTTTAGTAAACAATAACTTTTCATATGTCACAACTTTTATGGTATACTACAGGTTTTCATCATCTCATTAGCTTTACAGTACTTATTTTTAACTATATTTTGGTACTAATTAGTGAACGTGCACATTAACTTGTGGAAACCCTGTTGTTGCTGTAGGGCGTTCTGATATATGAAACTTAAAACAAAGACAAATGGCTTAGCATTTCTGAACGATTTAGTATGGGTAAAGATAATGTATGAGCTCACTGATTTGAATTTGTGTACATTGGAAAAGATTATTTTCCATAATTAGGTATTAACGGTCGTATCTGAAGGCTATATGTGTTAGTGCGAAAACATACAAATACACATGGGTAAACTTAATACTACAAGCCCTGGTGGATGAGTAAACGAATATATGTCTGATATAAAGCGCTGTGAAGTTTTGGCAGCCATTTACTGCTGTTAAAACTTGTAAAGCGTAGTGCAGACTATATGTACCACCTGTTTTAATATTATACTTGTTAGGAAATATCTGCGGGTAGTAACACTTGTTGGCACGTTCGCTTTGCCTGTGGCGCAGTCCCTTTAAATCCGTCACTGTTTTCAGGAGGAACACGATGCGAGTATTTGAAATGTGATTTCCCTTCTTTTACACACAGACGCATCGTTTCCTAACAACAGATGTACAGTCGATTGTAATCGATATACGAGAAACATCGTATTTCTTGTTTATCTCGTAAACGGTGAGATTTTCAATCGATCGTAACTGACTCTTGTTCGCAAGTGGTTGTTTCTCTTTCCAGTGCTTACCGATATCCGAAGGAGCGTTGCTCTGAAACATTGGTAGAATGATACATAGCACGGGAAAGCCGAGGTCGCCGGAGAAAGCGTCCCCCAGTACCACTTTGTCCTTCACATTTCACAGGGACTGGTCGAGGATCGAATCTGGGCCTCCGCGGTGCGAGACCGCGACTGACCGCCTGGCCGCAGTTGTTAATCACTACCAAACTAGATGATCTGTGATCACTACTAGGTTTTCCCGCGTGGCTCGTTGCTCACAGAGAAAATCATAACAACCAATTACATGTGTGTACGTAGATCGTCATGTAAAGAGCTTGACATTTTTGTACAGTTGTAACCAGAATCAGAACATATCACGAATTTTAGTAGAAATCCCGAATATGGAAGTTCACGAAAACCCGTACGGTGTGAGTTGCGCTGTTCCACGCGGACGGACAGACAGAAGGACAAGACATACATGCATGACGAGGCAAATAGTCACTTTTCGCAACTGCTTTGCGAGAGCGCCAAAAAACTGCATTTTGCCCACATAATGTGTTCATGTGATTCTCAGAATATCATTTATTCAAAAGACAACGTTAACCAGGTGGTCTATTTTTTGGAGAAACAGTCTGTTTTCTGTGAGGTATGAACTGAATTTTTACATGTTGTATGTGACTTTTATGTCTGGGTGGGTTAAAATCTTCAGCATTTACCTGCATTCACACAGTTATTCCATTTAAACCTCACAGAACTCTCACAAGCCTCTAAGTTTGGAGTCCCTCTCTATTTCACCCCACCCGGTGTGCTAACTTTACTTCGTATTTATAGTATAGGTGCCTGTTCCAAAAAAATGTGCCATTTGTGTCCTTTGGTCATATTACTGTCCTCTTGGCTGTATAGGTGAAGGCAAAGTTTTCGCTCTGCATCCCGTGAAGATACAGGGAATGTAGAGGTACAGCTCCATTCATTCTTAACCTCAACACAAGGTGGAGGTGAATGGTCAGCTTCGTGCCCTGGTTGCTTTACCACTAGGGAAAGAGCTCCTGGTGCCTGTAAAATAGGAGGTGGGCTGATCCCCATACCCATTGCTCACTTGTTTAAAAGCATCCATTTCAAGTTTGTTAATTGAGTGAATTTTCCCTTTTGCTGTGAGTATATTCTCGTTTATTTCTTTGTCATTGTCGTTGTCTTTGGCAGCAGGTTCCAATTTTTGTCATGTAGCCAGGGTCATAAGGACTATACAGAAGCCACAAGACTTTTGAATATATTAAACTGAGTGTGCTGTTATTGATGTATTGAAAAATTTAACTTGGCAGAAAGTATCGCCTATTTAGTGGCTGTGGGTCCCTGCTGTGATAATGTCCCACCTCTCTTTCTTATTCTGTTTACTCTGACCTCAAAAGTAGAGTTGTGGGGCAACCTACACCCAAGGCAGTATGAAGTTTGTGACTCCCTAAAAAGTAATTAAGATGTTTAAGTTCTTGATGCTGTTGTTTGTGTATCAGTATTGCATGTAGGTGACCAGTGAAACAGTGTACATTCTGCTGACTGCTGTAACTGTTTGCTTTTATTCTGTAACTTATTCTTTATTTCAAAGAAAAACCCACAGCTGTACACATAAGGTGTGTAGGATACAATATCAGATGTACACAGTGAAGTTCTGTAATAGACAGAGATGTAAATGTAATGTGTATATGAATTATGTTAATGCATATTTACTGAAGATTTTTACAAATTCTCATCAAAATGTGAATGTTTTGAAATGTGAGATACATGAGATGTGAATACATTTGGTACATGTTGCTCCCGAAGACACAGAATTGTTCTCTTGACTGTGCACCCTTGAAGAACATTCTTTAGAATGTGATTGGTATCCCTTTAAGTAGGATTCATTTCATTATCATAAGTATGCACAAGGTAATTTGTTGTTAGGTGTTTTGTGTCTAACAGTCCATCTACAGTATCATATGTTTTGGATGAGAGTGTTCTTTTGTTGTCTGCTCTTTGTTCATGATAGTGATTGGTTCCCAGTTTATGGTCCCATCCCCCTGTTGAAACAATGACCAATGGATGAGGGTTAGGAAGTCTCACTTCTGACAATAATGGATTCTTCCCGCTAAGGTTCTCGATATATTCATTGATGCCATAAAGATGCTTGGTCTTAAGGTTGTCATATCATTAAAATTGGCCACCATTTATTGTAGCTGTCAGAAGTTGCAGGTATTGGTTCCCCTAGCCTAAGCTCAGTTGAGATGAGAAGGGGAGAGGAGGAAGAGGAGGTGGAGGAATCTAGAGGCCTTCGATACTTGTTAACCACTGTTGCCACATCCGAAGTTGACTGCCTTCTTGTTGGTTCGTAACACGCGTTATGCCGCATCAGTCGTCGGGTGTCATTGTTTCAGTCTGTCACGTATTTAGATAATTGGTGCGCGCACTTGGTGTCAAGCAGAATAATTGTTTCCGTATTAATTTGAAGATAAATGTAAATTGTCTGTTTCTTTGATGTAAAAATTGCGTATTGGCAACAGTGCAGTTGTGTGACTAGTGGGAAGGCCTTGGAAAGCCTGGAACGTGACGGGCAGTAGGGCGGGCTGTGCTGGTTGTCTGGAGTATTCATGGGCGAGACGGTCATCCCAGTGGGGTATCACGACTGTTGCCGCAGGGGATTATGGGAAATAAAGCATTGAACGCTAGGTCTCTTCTTGGCAACCCTTGCTTGAACAACCCCAGGCCAAACTATTGTCTCATCTCTGATGTTTGCTGTGGCAACACGGCAGCCATATTGCGTGCTGCTGCCGCTGCCTCCTCGGTTCAAGGATTGTGATTGGTTTTTGCTGTGGAAGTGTTGGTACCAAGCAGTGTTAGACTGTAGAGCTGTAAGCAGCTTGATTCGGCTTGAAAGACTGCTGTAATGTAGTTGTTGACTGGATGGAGGACGCAACCCAGAAAACAGTTTGCGTGGAGGCCAGCCATGCACACCAGCACTCCTCGGCTTCCTTTCTTGTGGTGATTGAATAGCAGCATTGACTGTCAAAAGGAATAGTTGTACGTAAATTTTGTGAACTGCAGTGATTGTTGTGTGTTATGTGCGTTCTCACAATAGAATGGGGTTACTGGAATACCCGTAAGAAGTGCTAAAACTGAGCATGCCCATAAACTTGTGAATACTGTGCAGTGAAGTAGACATTTTAAAGTTGAGGTATGTATAACACTGCATGTCAGAATGCAGTTACATTGAAGAATGAAACAAAATAAATAGATACGTGATGGATATATTGTTTACTCTGCCGCAGCCTGGCCAGGGACAGGTGTGAAGAAAACCACTAAGCATGGTATTATTAATCATCAGTTGTTTGGGATATTTTGAAGCTAAAAGTTGAGGACTGTCAAAAATCTTGTATGATTAATAGTTTTTCTTTCTCTGAATAAGAAACGTAGAACTTCTGGAAATATTTTGAAGACACTTTGGTGTTTCCATTATGTACAAATAATAGAGAGAATAAAAAAACATTACTCTTTTCCCTTATTGTTATATTTTTTTAGTAAATTTTTAATATTCTTACTATCATGCCCATAATCTTGAGCAGTATTATATTCACACTCTGTGCGATTATTTACTTATATTACATTACGTGTGCCCTACTGAAAATTGGAGTTGCAAATACTGTTGTGTTTGATTTGTACTTTTATGCTGATTGTATGAAGGGGGATGAGATTAGCAGGATGTAGCGTACGTGTGAGGGACAGGAAATACCTATTGCATGTAGTTTGCAAAACCTAAAAAAAAAAGGAAACTTCAGAGACCTAGAGTGTAGATTGGAGGATGAGTTTATGTAGATCTTATAACAATAGGATGTGCCATGAAGTGGGCTCACCTGGCTGGGTATAGAGATCAGTAATGGATTTCTATAAACTTACAGGTCCTGTATAATGCAGGGAATTTCTTGACTAGCTGTGTGACTGTTAGCTTTTCAGTAAGGACTCTATTCCATAATTTTAGTTCATTCTTAGGTTTAATGATGTCACAGCAGTTGCTAAGTTCAGACAGTTGGTACAATAATTCAAAATGTGATCGTCACTTATTTCATGGTACCATGCTTTAATTTGTATGAATGAATTAAAGAGAGTTTAAAGCTAATGTTCAACTCTGGTCAAGCTCTTTCTTCTTTCTGTGTAGTTGGATGTGATCATTAGTACCTTATCAGCTTCTTCCTTATATGAATAATGAAAAACATCAGAATGACTGGTTCTGACTAGATTTTGTACCATACATCTCCTGAATTGAAGGCGTATGAAGTACTGTTGTGGCAATATGCTTAGTAGGGTCATTATGAATAGTGAGTTTATAAAGATGAGGGAAAATATCATGGAGCTATTTGAAAACTCATTCAAAAGCTTTTATTAGTGTGCTGGATGCCAGCTACCAATTTACAGACCATCTGAATATGAGTTACATATCCCAGTAGAACTGTAAATTTAATTGATTTGGCTCATATGTTACGCAGAAAGGAGTATGAGGGTAGAACATGCATTTTTTTTTTATGTTCAGGTACCATGTAAAGCGCAGGCAATATAATATGACTGGAAGCACTGCACATCATATGCATTGATCATTTACTTGCTCCATGCATATGAGATATGTGTATGTGTTTTGTATAAAATACACATTTTTCTGATGTGATGTGCTGGTATACCTCCAATGAACACTGCTTTCAGTGTTATTTTCCTCCTATTCCCTCCTCCCATCGTCTGTCTCTCGTGCTTTGTCAAGACATGGGATTAAATTAACAACAGTTTTCATCCCTTCGCTGATACTTGAAGGCAGACTGTGAAGTGGGAGTCTTTTGTTAAAATTTCAGTGGCAAATGTCTTACACAATAGTAGTAGGAGGGAGCAAGATTGGTCCTGAATAAATTTCCTCCTAATGGAAGTTGGAAACAAGATGGAGGTTCAGGGGGAACAAAGGTAGACCGACATGCCGACTCAGGTTGGCTTGGCAGGTGTGGTCAAGGGGTTGGGGGATACTAACCCAGGAAGCAATTAATTCTAGGGGGAAAAAAGAGAGAGAGGAGAGACTGTTTAGAAAGTGTGCTGAAAGCTGGGACTGTTGCTACAGTTTTAGATCCTCTGGATAATGTCTTTTGGACTGTATTTATTTCTGCCGCATATGCTGGCAACCAACTTCCCCCCATTTGTTAATTCAGGGGAGAACAGAAAACTTTTCTGCTGGTATGGGAAACATGACACAGCAGAACCAAATGCACTAACATATCTGATACTGAACCCCCCACCCCAGAATTTCACATCATACTCTGTTTTGTATTTCTGTTAACTTCTTTAGGTTTTGTCTTGAATGTTAGACACTAGGACTACAAATTGTGTAGTGAATGATTAAATTGAATATTTTGCTTAAAGAACGATCTTGTTTTGGTACTTAATGCCATTCGCTATAATGTATTAATTTGTTTGGCGTGGGGTACTTTAATTTTGTGCACAGCATACATTTTAAGAACACATATTATCTTACAATAGGTACAAAAAGTTCATACCTGTTTTCATTAAACATTTTGAAAATGTATATAGAATTACAGAAAGAATCAGCAAAGCTAAAGCAATTACAGTTTGTTCGCAAAGTGTGTGCTGACTGTCTCATTGCATCAGATTGTTTCATTGCACAGGAAGTCTCATTTTTGAAGATCTTCCCCACTGTCACTGTTTATTAGTTTTATACTGTAGAGTCTGTTTCGGCATTCTTTCATCACTTGTTCCCACCAAAAAGTGTTTCCATTTTTTTTTT
>Ga0209629_10001789_pt1 | contig 14022 bp, 13 predicted proteins | sample TergutCu122P5_FD_187286 | JGI IMG/M metagenome (GOLD analysis project Ga0209629, IMG submission 187286) | Cubitermes ugandensis P5 segment gut microbial communities from Kakamega Forest, Kenya - Cu122 P5 (SPAdes) (version 2) | ecosystem: Host-associated > Arthropoda: Insects > Digestive system... | reverse complement strand
ATTAGTAGCCTAAGGGTTAATATTATTAAATGGCAAGTGAAATTTAATCCGGTAGCCTAAGGGTTAAATCTCTCTCTCTCTCTCTCTCTCTCTCTCACATGCACGCACAGTGTTACTTACTGCTTGGAGTATATCGGAATGAAGATGTCGTTCTCGACTGCGGACTTCATCTTTGCAATGACAGCACTGACAAGCTGTTCCAATGATCTGCTAGATGGCAGCACTGTGGGGTATTCCTGAATGAGCCGGCTCAGCAGCCCAACCAAACGGAGTGTTTGTGATGTGGATAAGGGGTCCCATACTGCCTCTACCAGTTCTGTGGGTAACAAACCTCTTGTCACACATAACACACAACTGTCAATACTAAACCCATTGCACATTCTGAGCCACATAAAAAGATGTTGCTTATTAAGTCTACAGTTTCTATTTGGAAGATTTCTTACTATGTAAAGCAGATATTCAAACAAGCCAGCATACATGTGACAGTTTTACTGTATCCCTCCAACTCTTAATTTTGTCAAAATCCATACAATGATTTGTTGTGTGAAGTGTACCATGACTAAGAACCTGCTGTACCCTGGTAGCTGGGAGACATGTGCAATGCAAATTGCCCCATTCTCCATTTTAACCACCCCTTTGTGGTGCAGCCCACTGATACAGTCTGCCAACACATAACCATCACTGCAACTACACCTCAAGCTACACCTCAAAATTCTTTGGCTCAGCTTGCTGTTGTTGGGTGAATAAATTTTGTTTTCATTTTCCAGCCTGATGCCCACAGTTTCACGCAAAATTTTGTATGATGTAAATACACTCATTTTCTTAATGGGAAATGAAGCCATCACAATGAGCAGGCCACTTCAGTCCATGTATGTTAAGAAATGTGGTTGATATGTAAAATGTCACTGGAAATAGCAATTTATTTTTTTGTGGAATTGTTATTACATTGTTTTATTGTATGTTGCTTGCATGCCTGACCACCTGCATGCCTGACCACTTGCACCACATTATTTTGGCTTGAATATCATTGACAGGTGTGGGGGGAGGAGTGGAAAGACATGCACAAAGGAGACAAAACTGCACCGATACAACCTGTCAATAACAATCACAATGCACCAAGCACTTACGAGTCAACTTGGGTAGAAGAGCCTTCTCTATGATGACAGGTACCAGCTGCAAGTCTGGATCCTGCTTCAGTCCATCCTCCGTCTCGCCCTCCTTGAGGCCATACAGAATCAGCGAGTCATACCACTTGGTACGCTCAAACTCCAGGCAGCCTTCCTGTAAATGTCAATGTTGTCACCAAACTGCAGCTTGGCCCTGAACATTGTGCACATGTGACAAGCACTTTGTTCCCTCAATATGACAGGTTCACTGCATTAAGCAGTCAACACCAAAACCACCACAGATATCAGAAGCCATTTTTAATTCAAGAGGCTTATATGGTTCCAAGAACTTATGATGTATGAGCAACAAAAGTGTGAAATTCACCCAACATACATAAAACATATGGAAGTTTACTTATCATACAATACACACTCCTTTTGGGAAGTGAATGATTGAAGGACAGACCCATCCACACAGCAGGAAATGAAAAGAGAGACTGAGCTGGGCATGGCTGGCACAACTGCAGGAAAGTGGGGGACACCTATCACCAGTTGTGCAGTCTCTTCCCAAATCATTAGGACTAGGCACAACAGGTCCAAACAATGGTATTTAAATTGGTCACCACATAGGTTAAAAATTGCAAACATTGAAGTTCACAAACTTTGGGCATCTACTGTCCTTTCATCCGGTGATGCTGTCTGCCACTGATGCTCGGGATTAACCCACACCTCTACAGTGCGATGCCACCACCTGACTTCATGGCCATGGTTTATGAATATGTATACAAATACAGTATAACTCACTTTTAGAGGGTTCCACATGAGCATCTTGAGACGCACGAGGGGTCCCAGTACTTTGGGCAAGCACAAATTGACGTATGCCTCTCGATACGCATCAGCATCTGTGTTGCGCCAACTCTCAAACCGTGATGCCACACCACGTATTGAGCAGAACTCATCCACCACGTCTGAGAACACCAGTCGAGCATCTGACTCGATCATATCTGCCAGCAGGACAAAAGCACACCTGAACGCACTTCATCACGTACATCAACAGCCTGCCTCCGAAGCAAGACTTGAGTTACAATGGTGATGCTGTTGAGGATAAGCATTTCCTGGGATGTCACTGTGTCACTGGGTTAGTGTTGCTGGTGTATGAAGAAACACAGTGCTTTCATCTGCAAAAGCTGAGGGGTATAAGAATTCTTCTTTCTCATGTGTTAGACAGTCCAAGAATAATAATTCTTGGACACCTTGAATAATAAAGCGTTACATTTGTTCCAATGTCAGGGAATGCCAACACAGTGACACAGCATCGCATCCCACAGGATCCAAATCCTCTGACCCTTGAGTTTCTCTCACACAAGTTCCATTACCAGTACCTTATGTTCGTTGATGTTGCAACATGCAATACACCCCTTCCCACTTCTTGAAGGTTCAAATCTTGGCTCAGAAACCACATAACCTGAGATTTTGAATAGCTCTCCTTGGTTCCTCCACATGAATTATGGGATAATACCTCATATTAGGTCACGTCCTCTTCTTTCAATTCACTTTTTGCTGACCATCCTCTCATTTGACACTACGGTCAGAGCTGTCAACACCGTGAATTTATGAACTTTATTTCCCCACATATGAATATATATGTCTGATGAATCCTGGAAGGACAAGAGATGTTTCTCTTCTCCATAATGTCCAGACCAGCTTTGAAGCACACCAAACGTCCTATTAAATATGTACTGGACATTCATATCCCTGCATTACAGCAGCTGGTGCATGATGCTGACCAACACCATCTGGCCCTAACATTAAGAATGCATACAGCCATACCTCTTCTCCCCATGCATGCCTTCATGACATGCGAAGGGAAATTTTACCTTTTTACCCTAAGAGTTAATGTCTAAGCCACACAATCAGCTGCAGTCACCTGCAGCAAGAAACAGTGAAGAATTCTACCAACTTTACCTTTCTGGTTCCGGAAAGCTGTGGCTTCAAGCTCTGTCATCTCATCATCACTAGACATTCCGTCTACATGCCTGACAGTGCTGCCACTCTTCATTTCTCGAGCCCTCCGCCGCCTGGTGCGTCGACCTTCCCGTTCTGCCGCTCGTCTTGCATGTGCCTCCTCTTCCTCACGGCTGCGCTTCGGGCCGGATGGTGGACACGCCCCTACAGAGAAGACGCAACAGTTACTCACTGCACTGTACATTTTGCACGTCATCCAGACTGACAGTTCATATGCCATCACTGCGTAAGTCTGCTCCTGGACTTCTTCCTGTGTCCATACTGCAGTGTCAACCAAGCTGGTCACATACAATTTGATTTGCAACAGGAAATGTATATAAGAAAATTAGCAGCACAACCAAACAGTGAAAACCACGGAGGAGAATCCATCTTCAGAGGCTGTAAACTGCACTGCCTGTTAAAGAACCCAGAGGTTCAGTGCAAAGTTAACAAGCACACACAACCATTACCGAGCCTCTGCCAGATGTATCCAGTTTACACCCTAATACCCACATGCTCTGTGTGATGAGCCATCAGCCTCTTGCACAATGTTGACTGTCAGCAATACTTACTGACACTGCACATCCACCCTCCACATGCCATGCCATGATGCAACAGGGTCCACTGAGGACATTAGGAACAGTACAGGTAAAGTTCACCCTTTGACCTGCCATGAAGGCACAGACAAGGAGAAGAGGTGTAGCTCTACTCTTTCTTTAACCTTGGTGTTAAATATGGGGTGGGTGGTTAACGCCATGTCCCAGCCACTTTAGCCCCAGGAATGAATGGGTACCCTTTGTATAGGATGGTGGCAGAACTCCATGGCTTTGAGCCCCAGACTGTCCAGCCCAAAGTGAGTCACTATACAAACTGCGCTATCCCAGACCACCACTAATCTCAGTAAATAATAATAAATGATAAGGATTCGGTTCTTCTGGGATGTGACACTACATCACTGGGTGGGTGGTTCCCTGTTTGTTTAAGGTATGTTCTGTGTGCCTGCGGCCAGTGTGCACACCCTTGCACACATATCTTGTTTCTGTGCCTGTGTGGCAGCAACAGGCCAGTAGCCAGAAGCACACTGGGTGTTTCTGCTGCAGAACTGTTTAAGGGTCAGAGGCAGCACAGCAAAAATAATGAATTTAAAAGCCCATATCAAAACCTTCAGAAACCAGAGCCTCTATTATGGCAAATTTGGTGCCCATATGGCCACTCCAGTAACCAGGACACAGTGCATGAACAAGCTGAGTCACTTACAAGCTCTGACACAAGACAGCCCCATCTATATACATGTGTTTGTCCATACAAGCAAATGGGCTTGAGGAATCACGTGCATACACATGCAGGCTGGATGCTGCTGCATGCAAGACACAGCCTAAGGCAACAGGATTCTTCAAACACCAGGAAAAACTGACCCAAGACACAGCAGTGTCACATGCCAAAACAACTCAATCCTCAGCAATACTGCTGTGAGAACTGCCGTCACATAATCATTAATGATGTTTATTCCTCCCTAGTCTCAGTGCAAGCATACTGCAGGAAGCTCACAGTCTGTTTGGCTAACACAGCAACAAACAACTGTATCAACAACAGTCAACAAAGTAATAGAAATGGTTTTATTAACACAATAAACATTACTATGGAAATAACATGCGCTGCCCGTGGACACTGACAAATGTACCACTGCTTCAGAATACTTGCACTTCTGTCCCTGTAGCCTTATGGAGGTCAATGAAACAAGAGTTATCTCAAACTGTGAGAGTTCTGAGGTTCTCGTAATAGTGTAACTGACTATTTCAGTCCTCAGAGATGTGACATTGTGTTGTTGCATGGGCAGTTCCCATCATTTCAAGGGACTATTGTGCCTTTCTCTCCAGTATGAAATGGTTGGACCACCTGGACCTCTAACACCAGAATCATCATCTCAAATTCTGCTGGCCTCAAGGCTCATTTCACTCCCATCCCCACAAAACAATTTAAGCTGCCTCAAAACCAGACGTTCTCACACACTGCCATCTAAAAATGACAACTGATGACATATCGGCCAATCCACGTCAAGTGGAAGGCACCTAGTTACACAATATAACACTTCAATGTTAGGAAGTGGGAAAATAAATCAGACAAACTGCATCTTTAATACTACAATCCACTCATGACTTCAAAACACCACTCATATGTGTGACACTAATCAAGTGGAAGGATAATGCTGAATGGCTGGATGCAGTTGGGAATGCTTTCAAAAATGTGCAAATTAGGATTAAAAAAACATGTAGTCCTCTCCCACTGTCACTCAGCCAGGTGACAAGCCCAGCCCAGGGTCCCAAATACTGACTGGTTGCCATGGACGGTGCGAGCTCTTCTGCTTGATCCCGCACATCCTGACGTCGCCGCTCCATCAGCTCGTCCGCACGCCGCTTCAACAGGCTTAGAACACGCTGCTCCAATGCCGCAATAACAGGCACCTGGGAGGGGCAAACAAACCACAACGATCACACTCTGTAGACATGACCACCCCACCATGACAGATGGAGCGGCATTTCTCTAGAACTTTATTCATGGCCTGACCACAGTAAGAAGTTTCAGGGTCACATCTGCAGCATTATGAATGTCACAGAGCAGAATCAATACACATGTATGAAAATGGATCCTGAAGTCTGCTGCTCACACCAAAAAACACAAGTCACATGGGTTTCAAACATGCTAGACTCAGATTAACAACTGACCCCTCCCCCCTCCAGTGGAATCATCAACAGCCAGACTCTCAGGTATTTCAATTCATTCTTATGGAGGGAAAAATGATCTGTCATACTGCAATTCACCAAATGTGCGATTTTTAAAAATGCAACCTGACATGTGAAATGAGGACTTACCGAACTCTCCCATGAGTGCATGTGGTATATTTCAGTACAGAGACCACATGCACAGAGTACATACGATGGTTCACACAAGTGACACAAAGCATTAAGACAACAAACAGTTCGCACAGTGGGTGGTTCAACATTCGATAAAAGCTAAATAGAGAGAACAAGGCAAACAACAAAGGAAGTGAAGATAACTTGCATCTTCATCTGACAAGCCAGTGCAAGTCAGAATAGCAATGTAATGCAGAGATCTTGTGAGTCACCAGTAAAAATGTTTAACAACTAATACTCCACGAAGCAGAGTTCTTCATGTAAAACTGACAGTTCCTTGGGTAGTCAAGAAATTCCCTACATCTTATGGAACCTGAAGATTCATTACCATGTTTAAAACAACCCACCAACTGTCTCTATCCTGGGCCAGATAAATATAGTCCACGCCTATTTCTTTAATATACACTTTAATATTATCCTCCCATTGATCCCTAGGTCTTCCGAGTGTTCTCTTTCCTTCATGTTTTCCTAGCAAAACCCTGTACGAATTTCTGTTACCACCATGTGTCACTGCCCCACACTCTCATCCCCATTGATTTGGAAACCCGAACATTATCTGGTGAGGACTACAAGCCAAGAAGCTCTTCACTGGGCAATTTTGTCCTGTCCCACCTGGCCCAAAACTTGAAGACCTGCCATGCTGTGCTGTTGGCACACACTGTACAAGAACAGTGTTTAATGTAGATAACACTGTACAAATTAACAGCGTGTTGGTACGGCCAGTCACTAAGTGAATCCGTCATGCAATACTGACAAATGGCACATCATCCAACCACCTACAACAGCCACTCAATCTGAAGCACACCAATCAGGCGTGCCACCTTACACACCATTATCAACATGCATTGATCAGGCATACTGCCTAATATGTAGTCACACGCATAACCTGTCAGGTTTCCATGGCAAAGACGATTCATACTTTGGTTGTGACAGTATGTAGTTTGGTACAAGGCCATCAATGTCTCAGAGGAGGATACAGCCTCCATCTACACTGCAGGAACCTTAGCACCATGCACCGTACTACACAGTACCACAATAACAACCACAGCACAAGAAACCGCAAGACAGACACACAACCACAGGAAATCCCTCAAACCAAACAGGTGATGTCTATCATTCAGAATATGCCAAAAACTATGATTTTTAACTAGTCCTTTCCTTTCTCTAAATTTCTGCCTGATTCAAGACATAAACAAGAACAGTGCATTCATATGTGTTACAGATGAAAGTTGCGCACACTACCTGCAAGCCACACAAGGTGAAGAAATGTCTTAAAACACTGACCAATGTCAGTGTTTTAGCAGGAGAGCACACACACTTCTTCATCAAGTGGGCACTACAGCAACAAATACAGAGAAGATCTGGCAGACCCCAGTGACACAGGGGGCTGGACATGGCACAATGTGATAGCCACACTGATCATACGAATGCACAGTAGTACACTTACAAACTGCAGCATTGTCATTTAACTACTACCCAAACACCGCGCATAAGTGAAAACTGAAGAAACACCAGTGCTGCATTCCGAGACTTGGATCAGCCGGGATGTGACACCCTGTAGTTGCAGAGATTATGCAGTTCGGTAGACCATGTAGTTTTGTAGTGTGTAGTATGCTAGAGACTGTCTAGTTTGGTAGACTGTGCAATTAGCAGAGACTGTGCACTCTGGTGGACTGTGTAGTACAGTACAGACTACACAGCTTGGTAGGCTTGTAATTTGGTAGTGTGTAGTATGGTACACTGTAGTTCAGTAAAATATGTAGTATGGTGGTGTATGGTTTGATAGTGTGTGTAGTACAGCGGATTTCGTAATGTGGTAGGGTGTGTAGTTTCACAGAGAATGTGCGGTTTGATAGTGATTGTGTGGTATGATCATGTGTACTAGAGTTTAGTGTAGTTTGGAAGGCTACATAGTATGGTAGAGACTGCACAGTTTGGTACATAAGTACTAGCCTCGTTCCCCACCTTCCACCACCAAGATGGAGGCAGTACACTGAACTATTGAACTACCGTTGCTCTACCAAACCACAAATTCCAAAACACTACAACCATAACACTCTGTGCTGCTGTGTCACACGTTCAACTGTGTACCAAGTAGCCTACAATGCTGACATCAGTTGTAAAATTAACCACTACCTATTTCCTTGGCAACATATCTTGACCTGTCACAAGCTAATCTCCTGGAAGTCGTGTTGAGAAAACACAAGCATGAAGCACCAAAGTTTACATCTGCATGTTTGAAACAGCCATAGAAACGTAAGGAAATGAAAAGTGTCACATTATGTCGGACAACCTAATGCAATTTTTAAAGATTCAAGTCTTCTACAGTGTTATGCTATGTCAATAGGCAAGCAGTTACCAGAATTATGAAAATCTATAGTGCTCTCAACTTCAGGGTCAAGCAGCAGTCTTCTGGCCCACTGCACACTGAAGTTGAAGTCACCAAGGTACTCTCAAACTTCAGGAACTACACGCCCAATGACGCAGCATCACATCCCACTTGACTGGAATTTTCAGCCCTGCTCCGAAAACCTCAAACCTCAAACACAGAAACCTGACCTCACTCTACCAGTTATGTTCAGTATGTGGCTACCAGGTGTCCAGACCCCCTGCGTCTCCCCCCCGGTAGTGAATGAGATGTAGGAACCCACCTTCTCATCTAGACACTCTACCAAGTCTGTCACATACCCACGCAACTCTTGGTAAAAGCGGAACTTCTGGGCCAACACAGGCTGCTCCGTCTCCAGGTGTTCACGTTCTGCTTTTGTTGATACCAACTCTTCAGTCACACGTGTTAAGTCCATCTTGTGACGACTATGAAGTTCCCGCAGGCTCTGCAACCTGAAACATCATACATCATCAGAGCCAATTGTAACAGTTTCAGTTGATAGAAATACCGACATACCTGTTGATCCACGGCTGTCCTTCCTCCATTCTAGATGAACATGCTGCATGTGGAACTGCAATACATCGTCCCCCACTTGGGACAGCCGGTTGGTATTCTTACTACACACGGAAATGTCTGAAATCAGACTACCATGACTAGAGAAGCACAGGTGAACTTCAGACTGCACATCCACCTGATGTCATGAGGTCTGAAGAAATCGGCAGACACTACGAACACTGAATTTCTAAGCTGTATACAGTTAAGTGTCTTTCCTGTAGGTGTTTTATTTAAAGACACTCAATTAATGAAATTATACAGCATCATAAACAAAGAAATAAATACGGCGCATTGGTGGAATGGTATAGATACAACAAAACTGAAGTACATAGTGTCCAGTGCCACTCTGTACACCACCAACCCACAACAGGGATGCCTTGGGATTGAAACCATGCCTACGCATTGACAGGATGGTTATTTAAACTGCCTGAGCCATGGCACAGCTTCTGTGTAGTGTGACAGAACAGAATGTGGAATGGCACCTCCTGGTGACAACAGATGCTGCTAAGCACTGCAACCAGTTCAACATCCTTACAGCAACAAACATGGTGTGAAGAAAATATGTTAATAATAGAAGCCCTGAATTAAACTCCTTCAGAATGCTTCTTTTTGATCTGCTAAAATAAAGTCACAATGGGCAACACGTTCCAACGGTGAGACAATAAATGAAGCATAGCACAGTCTCGGTGTTTGACGTTCAGGACTGCAACCATTTTAATAACATTCTTTCCACCTTTTGTCACTGGTTCCAGTGAAACAGGGTAAGACCATACTGCTGGCCAGTTTGCTTCCCCCACCCCACTCTCCTGCTACTGCGCAAATCACTCTCAGTTCAATGACGCTCTGTGAAGTTGATTACTTTTGTGCTTAATGGAATAAGACTCTCCTCCCACCATTTAATATACTGTATGCTCCAAAAACCTTTATTTTCTTTAAAATAAATCATGTTCCTGTGCTTTTTTTAATTACCTCTATATTACTGGTATTTCAAAAGCTTTCAGGAACAAATATGCATTTGACAATGAAACTGGATTCTAGACTTTGTTAAGTTGTTGGTCCCAAATTAACCAACAATGAAAATGTGTAGCATATAGTTCTCTAAAATTTAATGTAATATAGCACAAAATAAAATCACACAGATAACCTCAAACATGTACCTATCACATATACACAGTTCATTAATAAAACACACATACAATGAAGTATGCTGTAATGAGATTTCACTGTAAGTTGTGCTCTCTCTGAATGCACCAATAACATCTGCGTAAAGACGCAACAAACGCGATGCACTTCTTCTTTGGTTCAATGACACTGGCATTTGGATTTGTAAAGCACCTTCACACCTGCTGCATACAATAGTTCTGAATATGCAACTGCAAATAAATTCTGTGGGAAGAGCTGACAAATAAGACCATCTTCCATTTATAACATAAGCAATGCAGCACATTTTAAAATCATAATTCAATGGTTCCCTCTCACACCTTAGCCCCTTCAAGTGGCAAATGCAGTGGATGTACAAAACAAAACATTCACCTGACTGACTCTACCGACTCACTCACTAACTAGCTAGCTAGCTAGCTGCAGCAAAGTCTTTCTTGAGAAGCCAACAGTCCCTCAGCTAGTCAAGAAATTTCCTGCATTTTATAAAACTCAAGGTTCATTACCGTGTTCACAACAGCCCAACATTTCCTCATCCTGAGCCAGACTAATCCACTCCACACACACATAAACATTAGTTTTTTAAGATCAATTTTAATATTCTCCTACCATCTACACTCAGGTCTTACCAGTACTGAGTCTCTTTTACTCACATTTTGCCACCATAATTTTGTATGCTTTTCCCTTGTGCCCAATACATGCAGCATGCTCTGCCATCTCATCCTTCATCATCTGATCACTCTACTGTTTGGTGAACAGTACAAATCATAATGCTCCTCATTATGCAGTCTCCTATTACTACCTCCCTCTCAGCCCCACATATCCCCCTCAGTACCCTCTATTCGAACACCAGCAGCCCATAAACTTATCTTAACGCTAGACCCCAAGTTTGATACCCGAAGAAACAACAGGCAAATCATTAACTACATTAATAAATTTTAATTTGTTCAGTGCCATAACTGATACTTCTAGGTTCCCACGGTGATAACACACACAGTGAGGTTACTGTCTTCTTGGACGAGATGCTGTCGTCTGGTGGAGAGGCACTGACTTGGTACCTGTCTGTACCTGTCTACTGTGAGGATGACACAGTGGCTTGGTACCTGTTTGTACCTGTCTACTGTGAGGATGACACAGTGACTTGGTACCTGTTTGTACCTGTCTACTGTGAGGATGACACAGTGGCTTCATACCTGTCTGTACCTGTCTACCAACCTACTGAATGGCTCATCATGTTACTCAAACCAACCAAAATGTCCCAAACCAAACTTTGGTTTATGTGAGACAAAGACACCCTGTACCCAACAAAGCATCACACCAGTCAATGCATGAGCAAGCAAAGGCATAGCTACTACACACAGGCTAGATGGAGGTGAGTGGTCATTTTCATATCTACCGCTTTACCACTTGGAAAGAGTTTGCGGTACAGTTCAGGCATGAAGCTGGGTAAGACTCAGAATCAATATGAATGATGCAGCGTAGAGACAAATCTCTTACCTGTGGCCCAGCCTGCATTTCATTTTGCCTGTGGCCCAGTCCATGAGACTGCACTCTCAAGGCTCCAATGTTTCTCTAGCAAGTTAAAAAGTAATAACTGGCCCGAAGTTTACAATTTGGGCTGTGGGTTCCTACATGACACTGCATCAACTGAGATGACAATCACTACAATGACCAAACTGCAGGCTGCCCATCAAAACATCCTAGCACAATTCCTAGCCAGGGCAAGAGATTTGTCTCTTCTCCAAAGCCTCCAAATTGGCTCTGTGGACCATTCAACCTTGTATTCATTGCAAAGTGACAGCAGCTGGAGCATGAAACTGACACTTCACTTCTCATGCTGAAGTTAACAATAAGTGAGCTACAACCTCCACTCCCCCATGCATCATTAACTCACAGCAAGAACTACACAGGTTGCTGCATGGCGAGCTGGATGTCTGTGAACATCCGTCACTCAAACAAAAGCCTACGTGTGACATCCAACTGCAGCTGGGTGTTACCTGTCATGCAACTTGCTGACAACAGCCTGAGGTGTAGCTGTGTCCATCTGCATGGGTGATGGGGGACCAATATGGGGACATGCAGCAGTAATGGACATAGGTTCCATCAGTGGGCTTGGAGCAGGCAGAGGAACGGCCATCATGGGAACAACAGCATACTGGTGGTACTGGAGAGACTCTTGCTGTACTGCTGCCAACTGTGATGACATAAATCAGAACAATTCCATGGGTACTAACAACCTCAATATATTAAGATGCTGTCTAGCCTTAATGGTGACCTGGCTACAAAGTGGTTCTCTATTATCAGTCTAATGAATCATTATTTGAAGATTTAGGGATGTGGCACCACCCACTGGCACAGTGTTGCATCCAAGAGGACTCCCATGTTCAACAATACTGCTGTGAAAACCTCACATCTAGAATTACCATTTGTTTTCTAACCTTGCGCCTTCGTGACAAAGTTTCAGGTCTTACAACTCAGACAAAAGGCTGAAGTATAAGGACTGCATTGTATGCCACCTTTTGGGTGTCAGTGAAATCACTGAGTAGTTACAAACAAATAGTTCACAACTATGATAAATCTCACCTCAAAAGCAAATGGGTAACCGAACCCCACATTTTTTAAATTCTATTACTTTGGCATGTTGTGGGTTACGAACAGTTCTTTCCCTAAAATTAACATTTATACTCTATAACTTTCTTCTCCATCAATGTCATTCCAGAGTTAAACCAGACTGGTGATTTTGTCCAAAACTGCACCTAAGCCACTTCGCAGCTATCATGAACACAGCAAAGTTGCAATGCAACTACAGGTATTACAGTAAAGTCTTGACATCTGGGACTCTAATCTTCCATAACCTCTCATTTTAATACCATTATTTTGACTTTCTATTGGTTCTGATAAATCCATGTTAAGACCACGAGCCTAGCAAGTCTAGTTTCCCCACTCTCCTGCTATTGTGCAGATCACCCTCAGCTCAGTCGTTCATTAAGCAAGGTCAACTGCCTTCGTGCTTTATCGAATAAGATGCTCCTTCAATCATCTAATGTACTGTATACTTCAAAAAAGTATATATTATTCAAATAAATCCACATTATTCTAAGAAAAAACCAGTTTGGGGCCGAACCCAGGCCTCCAGGTACAATATAAGACTGTAAAAGCACCACACAATGACAAAACCTGCGCACCTGTGCACCGCTGACACCTTTCCGGATCTGCTGTGACTCCCATTCATCATCTTCACCCTTCTCGCTCTCCTGTCCCACATCTGCAGACAGAAAGACACTGGTCACACCATGCTGCTGGTCACACCATCAAACTGTACAACCTTTCTTACTCTGCCCAGTTAACTACCTGCATCCTGAGCTGCCATGAATGCTTCCCTGCGCCGTTCCCTATCTATGGCACTCCTGTTTACTGTCATCGTGATCCTCTCTTCATCACTACCTTCCTCATCTTCCTCTCGTATCAAACGCTTCCCTGCATCAGAGCTGCCAACACAAACATATCGCTTGAGATTATGCCAAAGTGAATGAGAAGCAGGTAACAAAGCATGTCATTTTTTTTTAATAAAAAAACTCTGATTAAGCATATGTCAGTCTGGTAACATAGCATATCAGAACATTCTGGTAACATATCATGTCAGAATGGCTTGGTAACAAAGCATATGTCAGAATGGTTTGGTAACATAGCCTATGTCAGAACAATTCAGTAACACAGCAGATGTCTGAATGGCTTGGTAACAGAGCATACATCAGAATGGCTTGGTAACATGGCATATGTCAGAATAATTCGGTAAAAGCATGTCAGAATGGCTTGGTAACAACAGTACATGTCAGAATGGCTTGGTAACAACAGTACATGTCAGAATGGCTTGGTAACAACAGTACATGTCAGAATG
>Ga0209629_10001788_pt1 | contig 14025 bp, 7 predicted proteins | sample TergutCu122P5_FD_187286 | JGI IMG/M metagenome (GOLD analysis project Ga0209629, IMG submission 187286) | Cubitermes ugandensis P5 segment gut microbial communities from Kakamega Forest, Kenya - Cu122 P5 (SPAdes) (version 2) | ecosystem: Host-associated > Arthropoda: Insects > Digestive system >... | reverse complement strand
AAGTATAGCAAGAAAATTAAAATAAAAACTAATAATAATAATAATAATAATAATAATAATAATAATAATGAACAACCTGTAACTTTAAGGTGATTCATCCCTGTTGTGTTATTAAACACATATGACGTTTTAAGATCGGCCAACACAAGAAGAATAAAAGCAAAAATTTTCTTCTCAAACAAATTAGCCATCATCAGGCCCAATTACAAGAAAAGAGAAAAGTCGGTTTTACAACTGCATTTCAGATTTGAGATCTCAGCATTCTCAACTTAAAATACGCGTACAGTGTAAAATGTAGAATGCCTGAAAATTATAAACTTGAAGCATATAAAACCTTAAGAATGATAACAGGTAGTATAGAATAGAATAGTACATCGTAGGGTGTTAGGTATACATTTCTTAGAAGCGGCGTTTATACGTACACTGGAATCAGATTTTCGACGTGCAGAAAGTTCGTAATATAGTAGAACCAACTGAATATCTATTTACTTTCTGTAATGATTTGATACTATTTATTATTTTGAATATGCTGCAAAAGTTCTTTTATATTAATAGATATTAATGTAACTTAACATGTCACTTGTTATAGATGCCACATACGTGCTTCCTGCAGCCGTTGGGGTCAGCCGATTGTCCTACACTAGCACAAAACAACGATAGGTGCACAAGCGCCATTTAAAGTTCTGCCACCACTACGCCGATTGAAATCAGTTCTTAATGAGGAAAGACATACTGTTTAATATAATTTATTTGTAATAAGCGAATAAGAGAATTAACCCTTTAATTAAAAAATCTTTATAATTATTTAAAAACTTAATTATAATGAAATTAGTCGGTATGACAGTATTTTGAAAGGATGTGAGAATATCATCGAGTAGCTTGCAAAACTTCTTTGTCATTGGTACGTAAAGCGTCACGCGAAACACCCATACCTCATTCTATAAAACTGTAAATGTAATGCGCATGTACTAATTATAACTACAGCATTATTAAAAGTGACAGAAAAATGGCGATGGTGGAGATTCTCTCTCCCTATTTTTGTAACTACTTTTATCACGTATGCGAAAGCTTCAAATGTATGTTATTCCCATCGTATGCGCGCGAAATCCATTATAATTTAAATATTTTTTACTAAATTTGAATTTTTGTGCTAAGTTTACCAAACCACAGAAGTTTTTCCTCATTCAGATGCGGGAGCATAAACAAAATATTTTCGAAAATCCACCTAAGGAGCCAAGATAATTTCTGTTGGTCCTTTTTCATATCACCACCCTAAGTAGTGCAACTACCGGAAGAATAACAGCGTCAGAGGCTGAAATCTTATACCAAACACCTACTCGCCGAAGTCTGACAATGAATGTTCTTACAGCGTTACCTTTCGGCGGAAGGCTAACAAATTCTCACCCTTTTAAACTCCATGTTACGAAATGTTAAACAGAGTTGCTGACTTGAACGGTAAAGTCTGGGACAGAAGAAAAATGTATGAAAATTTCTAGTCCCAAAATCTGAAAGTGAAAGGCCGCTTGGCAGATAGGGCCAGACATAAATATGAGGTTACTAGTAAAAGAAGTAAAACAATCTCTATACTTGCCTGGAGAGGCCCGTTGGGCTCCAGGAAGTCGAGGTTCCCACAATTTTTAGACAGTCCGCACATGAATTATTATTATTATTATTAGTAGTAGTAGTAGTAGTATTACTACTAACTGCAATTGATTTGTCAGTCAGTGGCAGTAGTCCTTACATTAGTACAGAAGAAACAAATAAGAATAAATATACATAAACGAAACAATACAAAATACACACTAATAAATCACAGTAATGTGGTTAGGTTGTCATCCCTACACATTGACCGCCTTAACCCCCCCCACCTCCCCGGTATTTATTTCTATAAGATGCTGAGTTAACCCTGGATCATAGTGCGACCGGAAAGAAAAAGTCAATGAAAAATCCTAATGATCCCACCGGGAATTGAACCCGCTACTTTTCGGTTTTTAGAGCAGTGTGTCAACTAACTGTGCCACCGCGTAACCCCTTATTATGTTACGCTTAATTCACTTCATGAAGCTTTTTAATCAAAGATAAAGTGGTTAAGAAATAAATTGGTTAATAAACCGACAATTTATAAAAAATGAGGTAATATTTTCCGGGCGCACTACAAGATGTAACACGCGATGCTGTAATTTGATTGGTTACTTCTCTGATGTGGAACAAGTCTCCCCCTTCGTCTGCCCTGACAGGCAGAAAACTTCATTTGTTTTTAGCACAACAAGAAACAAGAGCTCAGTGCATCACGCACCCGTCCTGTGGTTATAAAATTATTTATCTACGAATTTTGCAAAGAATATAGATATAACTGAATGTATCAGAGAGAAATATAAGTAGATGTTATTAGAAGATATATTTCACCATTCAGCCCAGAGAATGTATCATAATGTAAACAACAAACTGTCGTTTTCGTGTAAGAGAAATACTGTTTAGTATAACAAAGTTAATCCAGAAAATTGGACTTCAAAATAATCGCTGTGAACACCTTAAATCTGAGAAAATAATTAAGTATAGTTTTCAGTGGCGGCCTTTTTTTTAGCGACGTTCTGCATCTTTAGAGCTAATGTAACTTAGCAGTAAGTCTAATTATCTTCGTCATGCATCCCCTACGGAATAAAAGGAATATTTCAGAGAAAAGAGTGCAATGAACCTTTTGAAAATGTTCTTGTTTACGAAACGAAAATATATGGCTGACTCCCTTGATAATAATGAAAGATGACAGTTACGGGGTTTTCCCAGAACTGATTAGAAAAAAGTGAAAAGATTCAAACTTACAGGCCATAAACTTGTAAGAAGATACTTAGAAAATATTATTTAATCGTTCTTCTATCGGATTCTGACAATAGCGTTCTACATATTGAATGGCTCACACTTTGCAATCTGTCCGTCGTTCGCTCGTGTTCAAATAAATTTGCCCATTGGAACAAATGTAGGTGTTTTATTCACACCTTTATTATATTTTATAATAAAAATTTTAATTATCATTTATTTAATTTTTTATTCTCATCTGACGGTACTTAGATGTTCTCCCACTGACTTCCATTCCAAGCCTGTGGTCAGAAAATTTTGGTTAGGATTTTGGACGTTTTTGAGATATAGGATTGTGGGTGCTTTCATTACGATTCTCATTCTCTACATTCAATACTATGACCAACTGATATTTTGGAACTTTAGGACACACAGATATGTAGGGTTATCGTTATGGTTGTCACACACTGCAGTCAAATACTGTGACTTTCCGTTGTTGTGGACATTTTAGACTTGTAGATTTGGGGGGGCGGGGGGGGTGTATCATTATGTTCGTCATCCTCTAGAGTCAATAGTGTCACCTGCTAATATTTCGAAACTTCCGGAAGTATATTGATGTGGGGGGAGGGGTTCATCATCTACAACCTCTACTGTGACATATTGGCATTTATCTAGTAATAGGTTTTAAGTTTTAAAACCAATACATTAATTGGCTTTTTAGAACGAATATGTCCTAAAGATTGTTATTAATATCGCAATTAACGTAACCTTCTTAGTGCAACATCAAAGAAGAAAATTGTTAATCTTTACATTTAACATAAACCTGAGCCAGTTCTGACCACACGCTAATCCGGAAATACGTCTTCTCAAAACGTATCTTAAAGTGATCCTTCCAGCTCCGTCTCCGTGTCTAAGGTAAACACTTTTGAAAGGAATTTCCACAAACACCACGTACGGTTTTGATGTCCGGTCATTTCAATCCACATGCCCAGCACATTTGAGTCTCGAAATGCTGAGAAGAATATTTGGAACAAGAGTAACAAGAAGACGATAGAGTCTATCAATTTATGTAATTAAGCAAATACTATTTTACAATAAACAAACCAAGACGATAACTAAGGATAGACACGTATTACATACAGGGGAGATAAAAAATGAATAAAAATTTTGGTTTAAAATCCTGAAGTTGAAAGGCTTCTTGCAAAAAAACATGATGTGTCGACATCACTAAAATGAGTTTAGAAAAATAGAATATGAAAACGTGGGCTGGATTGAAGTGGCACAAGATGGCTGGCCACTGGCGGGCTTTTGTAGCAAAGGTTATGAACCTTCATCTTCAATAATGGGTGGAAAATGTTTTGAATAGTTGAGCGAAAATCGGCTTCTCAAGGAGGGCGGTTGGGGGGGAGTCGAATTCTTCCGCACCAGTCCAGACCGGGCCTCAAGCCCACCCAGCCTCCTATACAATGGGTACCGGCTCTTTCCTGGGGGTAAAGGGGCCGGGGCGTGGCTTTGGTCGCTCAAAATTTCTAGCGCCAAGGTTAAATAAAGAGTAGAGCTAAACATCTACTTCCACTCTAGGCCTTCGTAGCCTGTTCTAGGGTGATATTTACCTTTTGATTTTTACCTTTATTATTATTATTATTATTATTATTAGTGTTCATTACCTATTACAAAGCCTTATAAAATAGGTAGCGCAAATTCTTCTATTATATACGTATGTGCAATTCTCAATTGGGCAGCAATGATTAAACAATTATTTCGTACAGGAACGCGATACTTGATATCGAAATGGAGGTATATACGTACAGGTGTTTAGCTATAACTATTTCATATATTAAAAATTACTGCTTCGGCGAAAGTGCAAAACTTTGAGACAGCATATGAAAATTTAGGGCAATGAAACTAATCCAGTGCAAATTAATGTTAAGAAATGGATAACTGGTAATTGCAAAATTACTGCCAACTTGATTGTACCGATTGAAACAAGCACACGAATGAGTTATTCGTGTTACCGGCGTCTGTTACAATGGATACGGTTGCTTGGATATACTATTTCTAAGAAGCATAGCAACAATTCAGTGCAAATTTTACAAGTAAAGGTATTTAATTTCCTGCATCAGCTAATGTCTACCATGTATCCATCCTATGAATTATTATTTGCATTTAACCTAAAAATCCCAGGTATTTGTATTAATGTACCGGTATTTTGTACTGTTTAAAATATAATTACAACTTGTATTGGACTGTGTTCTTTAGTGGTGTTGTACTGAAAGTAGTCCGCTAGTTCCATCCAAGTGGCAGAAGAGCGGCTAACAGAAAGCAGTAATTCATTGCCTATAGGCTGTTTAGCGACAGATTATGAGCTTCTGAAGTTTAAAATCCCATTCTTTACTGCGTAATACCCAAATAACCGACCAGCAATATATTTCATATCACTGAAGTGTGCACGGTTTGCTTATTCAGTACAACTCTACAATGTCTCTTGTACGATTCCTCTCAGACTTTGTATTATAATGGTTCAATGAGGCGTGTTACCATATGAACACTGTCCACGTGGTTCTGTGTAATCCCTGAGAATACCACTGAAGGTCATTTTTTGTCTAGAGATAAATCAGCTATAAGCTGGTAAAGTGGCAATTAGAGTCGGAAGTCTTCTACCTTAAGGTACATAATCCGAACTGCAGACACATAAATGAATCTCTTGTAGAATGCGTCAGTTAATGGCAGTGGTGAAATATATGCAAATATGCTGTAGCAATTAGGCAGAAGTATTGGGGTTTGTATTGTATTGTATTGTTTATTGATTTGTTAGCATTTTATAGGTGTTTTCATGACATGAATACACAAATTCCGATTTGTTATTACAAACAGTTTCGTTCTGAAATGTACAAACTTCGGATTCATCCTTATGTTACGACGATGGTTGTATCGTAAAGAAAGATATGGAAATCACCTACAGGATCTACTACTTGTAAAAGGTACAAATACTGCTTAAAGAGTATGAATAAGAAAACTCAATGGAAGGGAATATTTAGGATATTAATGCAGAAATTGAAAGTTAATTATCAAATGTCCATTAATGTTAGTAGATTTTTGAGACATAAATTAAAGATATAAATTTAGATATTAAATTCAGGACAGTACCCAAAGCAGAGTTTTTCAGTGCTATGATAAACCTGCAAATTTAGTAAAACAAGTCTGCCTCCTTAGTATTTTAATATAAATCTCAGGCAAAAAAGTATTACTGTGTTGTCATTAACAGCAGCCTAAGAATTTAATTTCAGGGCTACCGTTTTGTTGAGTTGAATAAACGTGTGTTTATACCACATCTGTAACGAAACTGTGAAAAACTAAAGTGAAATGAATCACTTTCTGTGTTACATGTATATTAAGAAGAGAGAAACTTTCGTTTACAGAAAACGTTACTTTCCATCTACGTAGTTGATTGCTGTAGATCATCAACATCAGATAAATTCTAAACGATGAAGCTCGGAATGAGATGTGGGTGTAGTAGATAGGATTATGTGTGTATGTGCGTCGCCGGGACGGTAAGATCAACGCATCTCTGCAGCCGGAATATAAGTGTTCCGATAAACCTTATGGATTTATTCTTGAAAAGAAAGCAAGTGCTACCTTCATGAATATGAATCAACGTTTCTTATGATGGTAAGATAGGACTGCCGCTTGTGATGAAAGATCAGTGACACTACTGTGAATTGGCTAAATCCAAGATCATCCGCCGTATTATTTTGTATTCCTCTGCACAAAGTGTCACAAATTAACGTACTATGGGAACATAATATTCTTGTTCGCTCCCGTCAAGTATAGGAATGTATTGAACAAATGTCAAGATTTTTATGTTGCTCTTCGCAGTAAATTTTCGGATTACGCATTAAAAGTTGAGGCAAAAAGTTTTAATTCACGACGTTGAAATGAGGAACAGAATTAGTTTCCCTTATTATCTGATAACGTTTGATAACGAGGTAATTTTATTTATGGCAGAGCCTGATAGGCGACAGCAAAGCCTTTTGTTTTGACAGATGATATCTGAGTGCTAATGAAAATAACTACTTAGCTACTTTGTGCCTGAGAGCGTCTGAATTATGACAAAATATTGTTACTTTCACTTGATAGTGTCTGGACAATGATTGGCTAACCTTTATATGCTCCTTACAACGTCAGAATGATTATTAGGCAGTCGTGGGTGGAGCAGGCTACTGTTCTGTGGTGACTAGAAAGTCGTATTTTGAAGAGAACAGCCTCTGACTGATGACTGGAAAGCATTATTTTTACCACAAGCTTTACCCACTCAGTCTGGAAAGTCATAATTTTGCTGCTGATTGCTTAATTGCTGCCACAAACTTTATGTGAAACCAATGTATGCATTTTCATCAGAATATGATACAAACTACACTGAATTACTCCCATGAGATATCGTCAACGATCCGACCTTTTAATTTTAAAAATTTTATTATTTTTTGGCTATAAATGTTTATTTAGAGGATTAACTTCAGCAATTCGAGGGGAGAAAATTTCTGCGCATTTAAAACCGTATCACAAAATAATAGAATAATGCAGATTGAATCGATTATGACAGATGAGTTGAGTTTTGTTATTTTCATCATGCTGGGAAGACTGCTACAAACAGAAGCGTGAGTCTGATATGATGTTATCATTACTTTAATAAAATAACATTTGTTTTATGTACCGTTCCTTTATGAGTAATATTCTATGTTAGAAGGTAAATTTCACCTATAATTTTATATGTTTTAAACCGGTCATTGCTTCCTGCGACTCTCTTGAATCTCTGTCTGAGTAGTGAAACAAAAAATCCGTACGAATTACAATCTAAACTTTTATTCCACAAGTATGTTCCTAATTTAATTGACATTTCTCTTCAAGTCCGAAAAATTTTATTGTAGATTAACACGTGGTTTTATTTCACTCCTTTCATCCAGACTGTAATTCTCAGCATAATATTAATGTTATTGTGCTTAAATCAAAGAGTATTGAGTGAAAAGCAAGTATTTTACGGGGACATTTACATGACATAAGGAACAACTTAAGGTCTTGGATGTTGAAAGGATTTAGATATGTAATTCGCAATACCCTTCTGTCCGCCAAGTGAATAATGTCAGTGGATAAGTGTAAATTAAACAGTTGTTCATCTTTATGTCATAAACCAAGGAAATTTGTTGATTTGACTATTGCTAAAATTGGACAAACGGTACACAAAATTCTACTAACGAGTGTGGCATTCGAGTTCACGAGCATACTATTTGTGGAGGGTAGTTTTGCGATCCGCGTTGAAGAAGAAACCCAAAATGTCAATTGTTGACTTGTAACATTCTAACGCGTTAAATCTTTATAGGGTTTCGATATTAGATGTTGAGGAGAAAGTCGAGAAGTCAGTGACGTCCCTAAAAACCATAAAAATTCACATACTGATCATGAGATGTAAGTGCAGATATTTTTCATGGACAAATTTGCACTATTGTAATGGAAATTACAGAAGTGTTCTGGTAAGAATGTGGATTAGACATGCCTGTTTCAGACAAGATACCATGGACGCATTTAGGGAAGGACAATTACGAATAATCGGGTTTCAATGCAGAAGGGAAATGTTTGAACTCTCTGAAGAACTGTTCTTTTCCCAAGGCGGATTGTTGTATGGAATTTGTTGCTTACAGAAAATTGGAAACTTAAAACATGTTACGAGGTTTAAAAAAGTGTCAAGTATTTCAAAACAAATATGAATTCTTGCTTGTATTTTGTTACCTATGGGATGTTATGTCGAATTATGTTTCAAATAAGCCTTGAAATTTATTATGTTGTAAGTCAAAATTGAAGACGAAGAACCACGTGTAAGGTAACACAATAGTACCATTTCATCTTCATTTTCGCCCATACGGACCGAAATTAATTCCCTCAAAACTTTTAGGTGTGGCGTAAACTATTAGGATAAATGTTTAGTGGTGATTAATAGTAATATGAATGTGAGAGTTTGTGATGTAAATTACACTGAGTTTGTCAGTCCTTGTCTGGGAAAAGTGAAAAAACGAGTACATGGTTTATGTTTCTAAAACTGATATTTGAATAGGAACCTCCATAATAAGACATAGGACGTCACTATTAGTATCAATTGTAGAAGTAAGCCTTTTTCTTGCACTTTTTTACAAATTTATAATTAATATCTAGTGAGATTTGGGCGATTATCAATATTTCAATGGTTACGATGGGAAGGAAGCACATATAATGCACGAGATAGTCTAATGTGTTAGTGTTGGCTGGAATGCTGAAAGAAACCACAAAATACCTCAGAAAGGAGAGATGTTATCTAGCTAATTAACTATATATAATAGAGTCTGTGAGAGACACTTTCTCGGACAAGAATTTCTCCGCCTTCTGTTCAACACGGAAGCCCATGAGTGTCAGCAAATATTTCCTGTCGAAAGCCGCGTGGATTTAATCCACGCCTTCGTAATAAACGTACTTCTTCAAGGGGACAGATCAATATTATCCACCTATAATTAGATCTTCCAAGTTGTCTGTTCTCTTTATATTTTAGCCGCAGGGGTGTGTATGAATTTCGTCCATGAAAATGCCGCACTTATCTCATACTCTTTAATTTTGTTGTTGTGATTATATTTAGTAGAATTGGAAAATATGAAGAGCCCAAGTTTGCAAATTAAAACAGATTGTACCGGAAAAAAATTATACGCTTTACGTTCTAAAGTATGAATGGGGGAAATGTAAGATTTACATCGTCTGTTTTGTTAAAAAAATGCTCGCTGTCCTAACTTCTTGGATTTTTAGGTCGGAAAGAAATCTGAAATACACGTGACCTCACAGCGTGTTTTTAGAGGCTCATTCTAAATATTCATATTCGTGAACGAAATTCGAGATCGGCTTTCCCCTACCAGATGTGACTCTGAACAACGTCGCTTTAGGACTGGCGTGAATGTCGTGTATTTGGACGTAAATGAAGCCCTCAGAAGTTGAAATTCCACTTTGTAACCACAGAGCGAATCGCGATAAGCGTTGAGGTGTTGGCGTATGTACATCTATGTACAGAAGGAGGAAACGTTTGTCTGTTAATTAAATCACTTCCAAGCTAAAAAAAATGGTGAATCGAGGTGACAGGCTGTATGTAGCAGAAGACAAGATTTTGCTTCTGCAAACCTGAAAGAGGTCTATTTGTAAGAGTAAAGCAGAACAGATTCTACACTGTACAGCTCATTGACAGTAACTAGAATTCCGTGGAGGTGACGTAATTCAATTACTTACTGTATTCATCAGAGCGTTTACGGATCTGTCGTAGACATTTCTCTTCGTATGACATCGGTTTTTAGGCGCACTGGCAAACCATTAGCAAAGGCGGATAATTAGCCTCGTCGTGGCTTTCTGTCCGTCCGTTCGTCTGTCCTCACGGAACAGCACGATCCCAGTGGTTAACATGTGATAGTAATTTTTACTGCAATTTATTTCTACATATTCAAGTTATAGTTAAAATCTGACAGAAATAAATAAAAATGCCATGACGTACATGTGTGTTACTGTTCTTTATAATGGAGACTGCTGGCTTCAATTTGATGTTCTTCTGACCGTGCATCTTACGTGTATTATAGACTTGTTTCAAATTATCAACTTAATGCACACTTTCTTTAATTTCTAACAATATATATGTTACATTATAATCCTCGACATGTTTCGAGCATTACTATGCTCATCTTCAGGAGGACAAATTGAATTATTACAGCATCTGGTATCGTCACTCTCTGTAAACGGTCCTGAAGATGAGCATAGTACTGCTCGAAACATGTCGAGGATTATAATGTAACATATATATTGTTAGAGAATAAAGAAATTTTGCATTAATTTGGTAATTTGGAACAAGTCTATTTGCTTCAAGTTTCGAACAGAGGCCTAAGAGAAGTGGAGCATCTAAGCAGACCATAGACTCTGTAAGTTACCGTTTGAGCTCTAAGAAACTACTGACGGTATGAATGTCTCACCTATTAAAAGAAAACTGCAGGAAACTGGATATCTGACCCTTTAGGAGAATAGTACCGTAAAAAACATAAATAGTCATAAAGAGAAAAATGCAAGGAATATATAATTCGTACATTTCGATGTTCACGAGGAATGTATAGGCTACAAATTCCGAGGAAAAATTTAAGGACATGGATATAATAGGCCTATATCCTAGTATTTTAAAACAAAAGATATTTGCCATGCGTTTAGGGTGTTTTGAACGTGTCCACAAGTAGCAGGAATAATAACAATACGGCACCGAAAGTGTCATTTCCTCTAAGGAACAGAAACCGATTCTTTATTGTATTGCACAATTATATGGAGTTATAGCGAAATATAACTTCACGATTAACATAAATTAATACGGATATTTAAAACTAAAATAACTATTTACGTAATTCGAAGAAATAAAACAGTTAAAAAATGTATTCTTAAATATTAAAATGTATTACATTGTATTATTTTCAAGACAGTTCAATAACTCGAACTTTCTCCACCAGAAAAGGCTACAAAACATTTAAATTAGACATAAAATTGAGCAATTCGTCCATATTTAGGGCTACCATGAAACTTAAAATAAGCTATCTGGCTTTATATAAAAAGGATCTAATCACAGTGTTTGAATACTAAAGTACGTTTTGCGTAAAAGGTGTAAACATCCATGTGCTTATTTCATTAGTTTTAAATATGTAACGATTCGATATTTTAATATTACGATTTAAACTTTATATTTGAATTTGCTATCTTGATACTGGATGTTGGAAAACACCTAAAGTTGGCTGAATATATTTAATATGGTTTTCCAGCTAATAAAGGCATTACCCAAACAGTTTCAAAGTAGATTAGCGGAACATATTTTAAATGAAACACTAAGATCCATTCAGACTAAAATACCTACCAATATATTAGCATAAGAGAAAGCTGGCGTATGTACTTGCCAATATGGATTTCAGTAACAAATGTTGATAGTACAAATTACTTTTAATTATGTGACAGTTAAGTAGAATTTAAAGCAAAAATTTTAACTTCATGAGGGGTACGAGAAAAAGGAAACTAGATTCTTATGCATTAGGGTATGTTTGAATTACGTCTAAAAATATAAATGTCTGGGTTGCAAGTTTCCCATAGGCAGAGAAATAGCAATGGGAAAAGAACTAAGAAATGGAAAACAAGTCAGCCGAGTTAAGGTGAAACAGCAAGACAGTTATGAAGCAAACTTAGAAAAACACGAACTGCAAAATGTTACCGTACACTATGTAACATAACAAACTCAAAATTTATCCAAGAATAAGTAACAACAGTATGAAAACTAATGCTAATCACTTCTCAGAAATCCCCACGAATTTAAAGCGGTAACTTAAATAATCGAAATTGATAATACATTAACGCGAAGAACTCCCTCATATGAAGGAGATAATAGAATATTTCAAATAATAAATACGTAATGAAAGACGCAACAAGATAAAATTACATAAAATAATCGAAAATAATAAAATACCATGAAATATAAAATGTATGGTCGTTGCCATTTTGTCGCTAGACAGCATGCCTGATGCAATGAAAAGCAATGCATTTTGTGTTTATTGCGTCACGCCGCTTAGAGCCATAAGTGTCTGTCTGGTCATGCCTTTTCCATTCCTTTGACTATAATGAATGTAATTAAGATTGGAGCAATTCAGATTGTGTTTATTTCTGAATATTGAACATCGTAAACCCGAACCTAGCCGGTGAGCTCAAGCAGCAACTATTCTAAAAGGAGGTGAAGGTCAGTCAAACACAACAGCAGTAATGTTAAACATATAATATGATATTAGGGCTACATGTTTCGATTCTACTGAATCATCTTCAGGCCCTCGTGTTTCAGATCCATACAAAGAATGCACGACGCACTGGGGGATCCCCAACGCTTACAATAACAGAGGCAAATTATAAAAAAACAGTAAACAATACAGAATACGTGTGTATGGGACTATTTAGGTTAAGTGGAACATAAAACATATAGTATAGTACCATAGTAGAACACAAAATATAGAACCGTAGAAAGGAATAATAGGACGTAGGTGTGTATACTTAGGTGTCAGGTGGGAGTGAGGGAAGGGGAGTGGGTACAGGTATTGAATTACAACGTGTGCATGACTCGTCACTGTTGGGGAGGGATTTCTGCTCTCTGTGCTGTAGAGGGTTGGGTTGGTGACTGCGGAGGTGGGGTGGAAAAAATCTTCTTCTTATTGGTTTGAAGAAAGCAGGTGTGTCGTGCTAATTGGGCGGTTGATTTGGGACTTTATGTCGATCTGTAAACGTAATGTTTTTTGTGAGAAAAGACGAGGTAAGCGTCATGTGTGGCCATGGGATATCGTTAAAATGTATGTTTTACTACTTACGGAATTACGTTGGCGTAGAAATTCCACTGGATGAGTTGCCAATTTACCTTTGGGGAGGGAGTGACGTTTTGTAGCCAGGCGTTGAAGACTGGGGGCGGATGACCTTCGGTGGTGCGGTGGAGAGAGCTGTCCAGTGTGTTCACGTAGCACTCAGGTCAAACTGAGAAGGGATCTGCTGTTGCATGCTGCAAGTGTCATAAATCCGCCTGTGGGGGTCTTCTCGTACTATGGTCTCGAAAATTATGTTGTGTTTAACTGTAAGTTTGTCGTCTTCTCTCACAAAAAACATTATGTTTACAGATCGACACAAAGTCCCAAATCAGCCGCCCAATTAGCGCGACACACCTGCTTTCATCAAGCCAATAAGAAGATATTTTCCACCCCACCACCGCAGTCACCAACCCAACCCTCTACAGCACAGAGAGCAGATCTTCCTCCCCAACAGTGACGAGTCATGCACATGTTGTAATTCGTTACCTGTACCCACTCCCCTCCCCTCACCCCCACCTGACCCCTAAGTATACACACCTACGTCCTACCGCTCCCATTATTCCTTTCTATGGTTCTATATTTTGTGATCTACTATGGTACTATACTATATGTTTTATGTTCCACTTATCCCAAATAGTCCCATACACACGTATTCTGTATTGTTTACTGTTTTTGTAATCTTGTCTCTGTTTTTGTAAGCGTTGGGGATCCCCCAATGCGTCGTGCATTCTTTGTATGGATCTAAAACACGAGGGCCTGAAGATGATTCAGTAGAATCGAAACATGTAGCCCTAATATCACATTATATGTTTAACATTACTAC
>Ga0209629_10001787_pt1 | contig 14025 bp, 9 predicted proteins | sample TergutCu122P5_FD_187286 | JGI IMG/M metagenome (GOLD analysis project Ga0209629, IMG submission 187286) | Cubitermes ugandensis P5 segment gut microbial communities from Kakamega Forest, Kenya - Cu122 P5 (SPAdes) (version 2) | ecosystem: Host-associated > Arthropoda: Insects > Digestive system >... | reverse complement strand
GGCACCGCGAAGCTCACGCGCTCGTCGCCGCGCGACGTGACCTGAAGCCACGCCGCGATCGCGTACACCACCTGGGCGAGCACGCGGGCGGCGTTGATCGAGTTCACCGCGCCGAGGCGGTGGCGGGCCTTGAACGCGGCGTCGCCGAACGTCGCTTTCACGAGGTCCTGGCAGTCGTCGAACACGCCGTCGATGGTCACGTTCAGGATCGCCGGGTCGTCGATCGTGTACATCTGCGCCTGCTGGAACGGGGTCATCCGGCCGCGCGGGGTGAGCATCGCGACCTTGACGCGTTCCCGTCCCAGCATCGCGTGCTCGGCCGCGCTGCCCGTGTCGCCGGACGTGGCCGCCAGCACCGTCATCCAGGTGTCACGCCGCTCCAGCTCGACCTCGAACAGCTGCCCGAGCAGCTGCATCGCCATGTCCTTGAACGCCGCCGTCGGGCCGTTCGACAGGTGCGCCAGCCACAGGTCCGAGGTCCCCACGCGGGAGACCGGCGCGACCAGCGCACTGCCGAATGTATCCGCGTTGTACGCCGCCCGGCAGCACCGCTCCAGGTCGTCCACGGGGATGTCGTCCATGAACACGCGCAGCACCTCGTACGCCAGCCCGGCGTAGCCCCGCTCGGCCAGCACCCCGCGCCAGGCCCGCAGCGTCGCGGCATCCAGCCGTGGGTACGTCTCGGGCACGTACAGCCCGCCGTCGTCGGCCAGGCCGGCCAGCAGCACGTCGCTGAAACCGGCCGGGGACATCCCGCCCCGCGTGGACACATAGCGCATGGCGCCCAGTGTAGTGGGGCGGGTCGCACCCCGGTCGCACGCCGACGGGGCGCCTCGCCGTCCCGGTGGGGCATCCCCGCGGGCGTCGGCAGCCCGCCGGGACACCCCCTTCACCCCGATCAGATCAGACTAGGGACGCCGGTGGGCGGCAAGACGATGGACCTGCCACCCTCGAAGTCCTGCCGCTGATTGACGCCCGAGGTGTACACCGCGCTCGTCGGGCATGCGCCGGGGATGGCACTGTCATGCAGGGCGCGGATCTTCGCGTTCGTCATCGCGAACGCACTGCACATGTCGCCGCCCTTCGACCACGCGCCCGCCGCGGTCGTGACGATGGCCTTCGTGCCATACGAGGTCGACTTCGTGCCCTTCACCGCCTGGGCGACGGCCGCCGCCCACGCCTGGGCGCCCTCCTTGTTCGGGTGCGCCATGTCCTTGAGCAACTTGACCTCGGGCGTGGTCTTGTCGATGAACGCGTTGTAGAGCCCACCGATGAGCACGGGGACGTAGTACGAGCCGCCGAAGCGATTCATGTATCCCGGGAAGTCGGCGGCCGTGACCTCGACGTAGCGCAGCCGGGGGTCGTTTGCGGCCGCGACCTGCTGGCGCACCGTGGTGTTGACCTTCGTCAGGAAGTCTCTCATCGCGGTGATGTTGTAGCTGGGAGCCCCCGTGAGCAGCTCGTAGTAGAGACCCATGACGTTCACGTCGAGCACCCCTCCCTTGGCCGGCGGCACGCCATCCGGATAGCCGGACACGTAGATCGTGGCGTTGGGGAACCTCGCGAGCATCCGCTGATAGGTGTCCGCGAGGTTCGACAGCCTGGCCACCGCGCCGTCCACGTACGTCCGGTCGCACTTTCCGAAGGCGCAACTACGGACGAAGTCGTCGAACTTCGCGTCGTTGCCCCCGATCGACATCGCGATGACGTCGACCGCCGCGGCCTGGGCGTCCGTGAAGCCGGCGAACTGCGTCTGGGTCACGTAGTCCGACTGCACCACCGTCGTCAGGTTGGCCGAGACGGCGCCGTTCACCGCCCGGAAGTTGGGGGTGGGCAGGTTCAGCCCGGTCATCGTCGCCAGTTGCACCGGCCAGGCCAGCGCGTTGCGCCGCGAGGCCGGAATGATCTGCCCGATCGCCCAGGGGACCGTGATCATCTTGTCGTAGTTCGCAATCGGCAGCCAGGTCGGCGAGTACGAGCCCTTCGGCACGGACGTGCCGGAGCCCGCCACGTACGAGTCGCCGAAGCTCGCCATCGTGAGCTGCCCCGACGTGGCCTTCGACTGCGACAGCACGACCGTGTACGTCTGGCCGCCGTTCGTCACCGTGATCTTGCCCGACCGGTCGAAGCCCGTCGTGTTCGCCAGCACGCGCAGATTCGCCATGCCCGGGCTGCACAGGGTCGTGAACGTGGTGGTCGAGGCGCTGCTGCTCCCCTCCGGGGCCGCCCACCACGGGTACGTGATCGTCATGTACATGGTGGACGGCACGAACAGGTTCCAGGCCCCGCAGCCCGACGGCGTCAACGCCAGCCGCTGCGGACGGGCGTCCACCATCGTCTGGCTCAACGACACGCTGAACGTCGCCGCCTGGGCCGGCGGCGCCGAGGCGACCGCGGGCACGACAAGCCCCAGACACAACGCGATCGGCACGCCCCAGGCACGCCCCTTGATCCGACTGAACATCACGCCTACTCCTTTCCTTGACTGCGCGGCTCCGCACCATGCGGCGTTCCGCCTTGGGGCCGATCCCGGCCCCCTCCCTCCGCATCCACATCGACGTCCCACCGGCCGACCTGCTATCCGACCAGGCTCGCGGCGCCGATGAGCGGCAGCACGATGGACTTGCCGCCTTCGAAGTCCTGCCGCTGGTTGATGTAGTTCCACGTGTACACCGCGCTGGTCGGGCACGCACCCGGGATCGCCGTGTCGTGCAGGGCACGGATCTTGTCGTTCGTCATCGCGAACGCGCTGCACATGTCACCGCCGCTCGCCCACGCCCCCGTCGAGGTCGTCACGATCGCCTTCGCGCCGTACGAACTCTCCTTCGTCCCCTTCACCGCCTTGGCGACGGCCTCCGCCCACACCTTGTCGCCGAGCGGGGTGGGGTGGCCGATATCGGCCCTGCCCCTGACCCCGAAGTCGAGAAGACGCACCGTGTTGTAGAGGAAACCGGGCATGATGGGGTAGAACATCGAGCCGCCGAGGACGTACGGACGGGCGAAGTACCCGGGGAAGTCGGTCCGCGTGATGTCGACGAAGCGCACCCGGGGATCGTTGAACGCCCCCACCTGCCGTTGGATCTCCCCGTTGATGGCGTCCTCGAACTGCCTGATCGTGACCCAGTCCTTGCTGCTGGAGCTGCCGATGACGTTGGGGTCCATGAAGGACGTGCTGTCCGGCGGATCGGCGCGCGGATAGCCCGACACGTACACCGTCGCGTTCGGGTACTGGTTCACGATCGCCCGGTAGACGTCCGGCAGGCCCGCCAGGGACGGCACCACCTTGTCCACGTACGACTGCTTGCAGTTGAACCAGTTGAAGATCGTCCCGGTGACGCAGCTCACGAGGAAGGGGAGGAACCCCGCGTCGTTGCCGCCGACCGTGATCGTCACCACGTCGACCGAGGCGTTCGGCACGGTCGCCGTGTTGGCAAGCTGCGGCCGCAGCACGCGACCCTTCTGCGCGGTGGTGGCGATGTTGGCGGTGACCGCATCCCCGACGGCCCAGAACCCGGCCACGTTCAGACCGGTCAGGCCGGCCATCTGGTAGGGCCACGCGGTCGTGTTGCGCCGCGACACCGGGACCGGGACCTTGGCCCAGGGAACGTCGATCATGATGTCGTAGCCGGGGACCACCACGTACTTCGGGGTGTACGGGGCGCACGGCGCGAAGGGCCCGCCCCAGCAGAACTGCTTCATGTCGTACGAGGCATCGCTCGGGATGGTGCCGTCGTACGGCACGGAGCTGCCGACCCCGGCCGAGAACGAGTCGCCCAGGCCCACGAAGTTCAACTCCCCGGCCGCCGCCTTCGTCTGCGACACGACCAGCGTCACCGTCTGGCCGCCGTTCGTCACCGTGATCTTCCCCGACCGGTCGAACCCCGTCGTGTTCGCCAGCACACGGAACGGCAGCGGGATGTCGCACATCCATCCGGTCAACATCGCGCCTGCGCTGCTGCTGGTAGCGGGCGCCGCCCACCACGGGTACGTCACGGTGTAGGTCGCCAGGGGCACGATCGAAGCCGGGGCCGTACATCCGCTCACCCGCAGCGTCATCGGCGCCCCGTGGGCGCTGAACAGGGACCTGTCGACACTCGCGGTGAGCGGCGCCGCCGCCTGGGCCGGCGGTACCGAGGCCGCCAGGGGGGCGACCAGCCCCAGACACAACGCGATCGGCACGCCCCATGCGCGCCGGGTAACTCGGGGCAATCTCACGGAAAAGCTCCCTTCGGGGGACAACGGTGCCGCAACCTGCGGCGTCCTGCGTTCGGGCTCGACAGGGCCCAACACTCAGGCCAATAATATGGCGCACACAGTTTTTGTTCGGGTGCGTCTCATCGTTCGGCGGCGATCGGTCCCGGAGTTCGCGCGAGGGACGTGGCCGGACTCGCGGCCCAGGCACGCGCCGCCCATGCGTCAGCCCCTCAGGCCAGCGGCGCGTAGGGCACGCCCCGGGCGGCCAGTTCGGCGGCCCCGCCGTCCGGCTCCGTCAGCACCCACAGGCCCCCGTCGACCACGGCGACGGTGTTCTCCCAGTGCGCCGCCCAGGATCGATCGGCGGTGCGGACGGTCCAGCCGTCGTCGTCCTCGGCGACGACCGGCGAGCCGAGGGTGACCATCGGTTCGATCGCCAGGCACATGCCCCGTACGATCCGGGGGCCCGTGCGGGGACGTCCCTGGTTGGGCACGTCGGGCGGCTGGTGCATGTCACTGCCGATGCCGTGCCCGGTGTAGCCCATGACGATGCCGTAGCGCGGGTTCCCCGGCGCCCGCACGGCCCTCTGGACGGCGTAAGACACGTCCCCGATGTGCGCGCCGGCCCGGACCGCCGCCACGCCCGCCCAACACGCCAACCGGGTCGTCTCGATCAGCGCGGCGACCTCGGGGGACGTACCCGTCCCGACGACGAACGTGCGCGCCGCGTCGCCGTGCCACCCCTCGACGATCGCCCCGAAGTCGACCGACACGATGTCGCCGTCGTGCAACGCCAACGGGCCGGGGATGCCGTGCACGATCACGTCGTTCACGCTGATGCACGCGACCCCCGGGTACGGCGGATAGCCCCACCCCGCGCCATAGCCCAGGAAACTGGAGCGGGCCCCCGCGGCCTTCAGGACGGACGCGCCGGCGGCGTCCAGGTCGGCGGTGGTCGCCCCCGGGACGGCGACCGCCCCCATCGCGGCCAGCCCCTCGGCGACCACCAGCCCGGCCCGGCGCATGAGCCGCACCTGGTCGGGCGTCTTGATCTGGATGCCCCTCGTCACCCGAGCGCCCGGCATCAGTGCCCGAGACGTGCGATGAGGGCCGCCAGCAGCCTCTCGCGGACCTCGTCCGGGGTGCCGTCGCCGTCGACGGTGAGCACGAGGTCGCGCGCGGCGTAGGCGTCGAGGATCGGGGCGGTCGAGGCGGCGTACACCTCCATGCGGTGCCGGATCGTCTCCACGGTGTCGTCGGCGCGGCCTTCGATGGACGCCCGGTGCACCAGGCGCGCCACCATCACGTCCCGGGGCACGTCGAGCACGATGACCAGATCGAGCGACTCGCTGCGGCCGGCCAGGAGGTCGTCGAGGGCCTTGACCTGCGCGAGCGTGCGGGGATAGCCGTCGAGCAGCCAGCCCGCGGCCGCATCCGGCTCGGCGAGGCGCGCGGCGACGACGGCGTCCGTCACGTCGTCCGGGACGAGACCGCCCGAGGCCATGATCGCCCCGACCTGCCGGCCCAGCTCCGACCCGGAGGCGGCGGCCGCCCGAAACATGTTGCCGGTCGAGATCGCGGGGATCGAGTAGTGGTCGGCGACGGCGCCGGCGAGCGTCCCCTTACCGGCACCGGGCGCGCCGGTGATGAGCAGCCTCATCGGACCTACCTCCTTGTAGGGCGCAGGACCTCCCCGCGTCCCGGATGACTCTACCGCGTCATCCGGGCGGGCACACTACTTCAGGAAGCCCTCGTAGTGGCGCTGGTGCAGCTGGGACTCGATCTGTTTCACGGTGTCCAGACCGACGCCGACCATGATGAGCAGGCTCGTGCCGCCGAAGGGGAACTTGCCGGACGCCCCGAGGTACACCAGGGCGAGCGTGGGAATCAGCGCGATGATGGCCAGGTACAGCGAGCCGGGCACGGTCAGGCGGTTCAGCACGTACCCCAGGTAGCTCTCGGTCGGTTGGCCCGCCCGGACGCCCGGGATGAACCCGCCGTACTTCGCCATGTTGTCGCTGACCTCCTTCGGGTTGAAGGTGATCGCCACGTAGAAGAAGCAGAAGAAGATGATCAGGCCCAGGTACAGGGCGTTGTACCAGAAGCCGTCCTGCTTGCCGCCCAGGTGCTGATGGATCCACAGCGCCCCGGCGCCGTTCGGGTTGAACATGGCGTACAGCATCGGCAGGTACAGGATCGAAGAGGCGAAGATGACCGGGATGACGCCGGACTGGTTGACCTTCAGCGGGATGTAGGTGGTGCTGCCGCCGAGGAGCTTGTTGCCGACCATGCGCTTCGCGTACTGCACCGGGATGCGGCGCTGCGCCTGCTCGACGAACACGACGGCCGCCATGACGAGCAGGCCGATCGCCAGCACGATGACGAAGATCAACAGGCCCCGGTTACCGGGGAAGTTCATGCGGACGGCCCACATGCCCGTCGGGAACTGGGCGATGATCTGCGTGAAGATCAGCACGCTCATGCCGTTGCCGATGCCCCGGTCCGTGATGAGTTCGCCGAGCCACATGATGATGGACGTGCCGGCGGTCATCGTCAGGATCATCACGATGATCGCGAAGATGCTCTTGGAGTAGACCACGTCGCCCGCCCCGGAGAACATGTTGCCGCTGACCGCGAGCATCGTGAAGCTTGTCGCCTGAAGCACGGCGAGGACGATCGTCAGGTACCGCGTGTACTGGGTGATCTTCTGCTGGCCGGACGAGCCCTCCTTCTTCAGCGCCTCGAGCCGCGGGATCACGACGGTCAGCAGCTGCAAGATGATGGACGACGTGATGTAGGGCATGATGCCGAGCGCGAAGACCGCCAGCCGCAGCAGGGCGCCGCCGCTGAACAGGTTGATCATCGCGTACACGCCCGCGGCCGTACCGGTGTTGGCGACATCGGTGGCCGCCTTCAGGGCGGCCATGTTCACGTTCGGCACGGGGATGGAGGACCCGAGCCGGAAGATCACCAGGATGCCCAGGGTGAAGAAGAGTTTCTTGCGCAGGTCCGGCGTACGGAACACTTGAGCGAAGGCGGACAACATCGCAGGCGCTCTCCTTGCTGAGTCTAGGCACGTGACATCGCGCCGCCGCAAGCGACGGCAACCGTCCCAGCGTAGCCCAGGCCCCCGCGATTCCCGAATCCCGGAGGCGCTCGAATCAGGCCGGGACGCCGGTCGACGCGCGGTGGAACCGGTGGGGCCGAACCCACGGATCGTGCGTCCAGGCAAGCCAGGCGAACGCCACCATCGCCGCCACGCCGACCGACACGGCCGAGTTCGTCCACGCGACGCTCACCGCGTCGAACCCGAGCATGACGAGCGTGCCCCACACGGCGATCCGGATCGTACGGCGCCCGATGTCGGCCAGCGGGGCGAGCGTGACGCACCACTGGACGTACCAGGATCGCAGGGCCGGGCCGGCGAGAGCCGTCACCAGGTAGCCCCACACGAGGAAGGTCAGGGGTTTCCGGCGGGCCACCGTCAGCGCCAGGACGCCGATGATGAGCACGCCGATCACCGCCACGACGGTCTCGGTCACCCCCACCACCGCCGCGTGGCTCGGACCCGGCGCCAGCCGGTCCGCGACCCACTGCAGGCCGGCGCCGAGCAGCCGGGACGGCGCCAGCGACATGGCCCGGCCGGGCACGACGACCGAGCCGAGCCATCCCAGGTCGAGCCCCGTCGCGAAGCTCACGCCGAGGAACGTCCCGACGGCGACGACGAGGCTCGCCGCCACGCGGCCCGCCGTGATCAGCACGTCCCGCCGCTGCCAGGTCGCCCAGGGTCGCACAATGAGCGGCAGGACGTACGCGGCCAGCAGGGCCGGCTGCTTGATGGACGCCGCCACGCCGATCACGACCGCGCCGGCGAGCCACCACCACCCGGACAGCCGGGGCCAACGGGCCGGCCCCGGCCAGAAGGCGCACCACAGGCCGAGGACGACGAGGCCGACCATCAGCGCGTCGTTGTGGGCACCGCCGAGGAAACTGATGATCAGCACCGGGTTCAGCAGCGCGAACCACCAGGTGAAGCCCACATCGGCCCCCATCCGCCGGGCGATCCGGGGCATGAGCGCGACGATGAGCACGACGCCGAGCAGCGCCGGAAGGCGCATCGCCCACGCCGCGAGGTAGGGACGGAAGCCGCACGCCACCACGAGGATCTGGTTGATGGTCAGGCTCAGGGGACCGTACGGCGAGGGGGTCATGCGCCACAGCCAGTCGACCTGGTCGGCGAACGCCCCGGGCAGATAGCCGGGGCCGACGTCGTACGGGTTGATGCGGTTGTGCAGGAGCCAGCCCTGCGCGGCGTAGGCGTACGCGTCGTGGCTGAAGATCGGCGGCGCGACCAGGAGCGGGGCCGCCCAGATCACGAACACGGCCCCATAGTGCACCGCGGGCATGCCGGGACCGCCCGTGCGGGTCGACTGGTGCGACCCGGCCGGGTCGGGGGGGCGCAGCCGGAACCAGGCATCGACGAGGAGCAGCAGCCCGGCCATCGTCAGCGCGGTGCCGGCCATGGCGACGGGCAGGCTCGTGGCCAGCGACTGGTTGTTGCCGTACAGCTTCCAGAACGGCGACGAGCGCGGCAGGTACGACGGCGTGAGCGCGCCCAAGGCGATCAGGAGCGACCCGGCGAAGCCCCGGCGCACTTCGCGCAACCGCCAGGCCGGCGCGAACCGCGCCAGGAGACGGGCGGGACGGCCCGGTGCGCCCGCGTCCCCACGTCTTGGCTGCTCGCTCACGAGGCACCAGCCTACAAACAAGACGTGGCGCCGACGGGCCGATAGGGTGGGTGTCATGACGACGCCGGCCCTGATTTTCGACGACTTCGACCCTGCCGTGCGGGCGCAGGACGACCTGTTCCGCCACGTGACCGGCGGCTGGCTCGCCCGGGTGGCGATCCCCGACGACCGGGCCCGCTACGGCGCGTTCGAGACGTTGCGGGAGGCGGCCGAGCACGCCGTGCGCCAGATCGTCGCCGAGTGTGCGCCGACGGACGACCCGTGCGACCCGGCGACCCAGATCGCGCACCTGTACGCCGCCTTCATGGACGAGGATCGCATCGAGGCGCTCGGGGCCGCGCCGCTGGCGGACGTGTTCGCCCGGATCGATGCGATCGGCTCGACGGAGGACCTGTCGGCGTACCTCGGCTGGGCGGCGCGGCACGGCCTTGAGAGCCTCGTCGGGATGGGGGCGGAGGCCGATCCGGGTGAGCCCACCCGCTACGCCTGGTTCGTCGTCCAATCGGGGCTTGGCCTGCCCGACGAGCAGCACTACCGGCTGGAACAGCACACCGGCATCCGGACCGCCTACCGCACGCACGTGGAACGAAGCCTGGCGCTGGCGGGCATCGCGGACGCGGACCGCCAGGCCGGCGCGGTGCTCGCCCTGGAGACCGCGATCGCCGCGTGCCACTGGGATCGTGTCCGCCTGCGGGACATGAACCAGATGTACTGCCCCCAAACGTGGGAGGAGTTCACGTCCGATGCACCCGGCCTGGACTGGGAGGCGCTGCGGGAGGCGGCCGGGATCCCGGCGCTGCCCGGGGTGATGAACGCCCAGCGGACGTTCCCCGCCGGGGCGGCCGCCCTCGTCGCGTCGGAACCGCTGGCATCGTGGCGCGCCTGGGCCCGCTGGCACGCCCTCCGCGCCCTGTCGCCGTACCTGTCGCGCCCCTTCGTGGAGGCGAACTTCGACTTCTACGGGCGCACCCTGTCCGGCACGCCGCTCCTGCGGGACCGCTGGAAGCGCGGGGTGGCGTTCGTCGAGTCGGCGCTCGGGGAGGCGGTGGGACGCCTCTACGTCGCCCGCCACTTCCCGCCGGGCACGAAGGCGCAGGCGGACGCGCTCGTCGCCGACCTGCTGGAGGCCTACCGCCGCGCCATCGCCGGCCTGGACTGGATGAGCGAGCCCACGAAGCGGGAGGCCCTCGCCAAGCTCGCCGCGCTCAAACCCATGATCGGGTACCCCACGGTGTGGCGCGACTACTCCGGCCTGGTCGTGCGGCCCGACGACCTCGTCGGGGACGTGTTGGCCGCCGCCGCGTTCGACTTCGACTGGGGCCTGTCCAAGCTGGCCGGGCCGCTCGACCGCGAGGAATGGCTCATGACCCCCCAGATGGTGAACGCCTACTACCATCCGCTGCGCAACGTGATCGTGTTCCCGGCGGCGATCCTGCAGCCGCCGTTCTTCAACCCGGACGCCGACGCGGCCGTGAACTACGGCGGCATCGGGTCGGTCATCGGGCATGAGATCGGCCACGGCTTCGACGACCAGGGGTCCGCCACCGACGCGGCGGGCCGCGTACGCGACTGGTGGACGCCGGCCGACCGGGCCGCGTTCGAGGCGCGCGTGTCCCGCCTTGTCGGCCAGTACGACGCGCTGCGCCCCACCGAGGCGCCCGATGTGCACGTGAACGGTGCCCTGACGTTGGGGGAGAACATCGGCGACCTCGGGGGGCTCGTCATCGCCTACCGGGCCTGGCAGATCCACCGCGAAGGCACCACGCCCGACGACTCGCCCGTCGACGGCTACACGCCGACGCAGCGGCTGTTCCTCAGCTGGGCGGCCGTCCACCAGAGCGCGGCCCGTCCCGAATGGATCCGCGAGCGGATCGCCACCGACCCGCACAGTCCCGACGAGCACCGCTGCAACCAGACCGCCCGGAACGTCACCGCGTTCCACGACGCGTTCGGGACCGCGCCCGGCGACGGCATGTGGCTCGACCCCGCCGACCGCGTGACGATCTGGTGAGTCAGACGGTCACGGGCAGGTTGAGGACCGGACCGGTGCACGTCCCGGCGTTGTAGTTGAGGGCGACGGTGTGCGCCCCGGCGGGGATCGGCCCCGGGAACACCTGGTAGGCCTGCCCGGCCGCGTCGAACGTGAGCGTCCCGAGCGGAGTGCCGTCCAGCACCACGTCGGCGTTCAGACCGGGGGTCCCGTGCGCCAACACGCTGATCCCGGTGCCGACGCGCGACACGCCGAACGACGGTGGCGCCGCCACGGTCACGGACTCCGACGCGGACTGTTGCGCGTTGTCATCGGCGGACACGTAGATCGTCTTCGTGCCGGAGTTGAACTGCGTCAGCGGGCCCGTCGACCAGGTGCCGTTCGCCCCCACGACGACCGGCACACTCACCCCGCCCATCGCCTGAATCGTCAGGCGGCTGCCCGGCACGCCCGTGCCGGACAGGCTTGGGAAGCAGACGCTGGACGGCCCGACATCGGCCTGCGCGATCAGGATCGGCGGGACGCTCGGCGCCGTCGTGGGCGGGGTCGTCGTGGTGTGCGGCGGGGCCGTCGTGGCGGGCGGCGGGGTCGTCGTGACAGGCGGGGTCGCCGTCGTGGGCGGCGGGGCTGGCGCGGGGGTCGTCTCGGACGGAGTCGGGGACGGCGTCGTGACGGACGGCGTGGGCGTCACCGAGGGCGAGGGGACGGTGGCGCGGTTCGCCGCAGGGGTCGGGTGGCTCGTCACCAGGATGGCGATGAGCGCGAGAATGACCAGCACGGCAGCGGCACCCGCCGCCACACCCGTCACGACTTGGTTGCCTCCGGCTTGGGGGGACGGGGGAAATACGGGCATGAGGGATGGTTGTGTGATCTCGGCAACGCCACCGAAGGCCTGCGCGTAGCCACTCGACGCGTACGTCGCGGCGCTGACGCCCACGACGCCCGTCGCCAGGGCCGCACCCAGCTTCGTGACCGGGAGTCGGCCGCTGTCGCCCGGCACCTCGGGCCCCGCCCGTTCGTCGGCGGCGGCGCCCAGGCGGTCCTCCCCGGCGTAATGGAGGTACTGCTCGCGGAGCTTGTTCTTCGCCCGGAACACGATCTGGTAGGCGGTGTTGGCGTTGACGCCGAGCCGTTCCGCGACGACGGCGCCGGGCAGCCCCTCGACCTCGCTCAGCAGCAGCGCCTTGCGGTACCGGGGCTGCAGCGAATAGAACGCCTGGGCGATGTAGGAGCGCTCCTCCTGGCCGATGACCCACTCGTCCGGGGACGGGGAGGACGCCTCGGGCATGTCGAACTCGTCGGTGGGGCGCTCCTTCGCGGCGCGCACCATCGGACGGACGGCCCGCGTGCGGACCGCCTGGAAGAGGTACGCCCGGAAGTTGTCGTGCGGGCCCTTGCCGTTGCGGATCGCCTTCCAGCAGCTCAGGAACGCCTCGTCGACGGCGTCCTCGGCCATGTCCGCCGGCATGATCCGCCGGGCGAAGGCGCGGGCGGCGATGACGTGCCGCAACCACAGTTCACCGTAGGGCTGGGGGTCGCCAGAGCGGGAGCGCGACAGCAACTCGCCGTCGTCAAGATCTGAGTACGCCCGTTCCTGCGTCTCTGAAGGCTCGATCGTCACGGCAACCCTTCCGTTGAGTGTTTATATTCTGACATTCTGCCCCGGCGTTCAAGTCAGAGGCCGCTCCAATTTCTGTGCACGATTCGGTGGGACGGACGGGGTCGGCGTGCACACCAATCCCGGCCTGCTGATGTTGCCGGCACATGCGCCCGCGCGAGGGTACGCGGCGGCTGATGCCATGGCCCAGACTAGCCCAATGGTGCTGGTTCACCATAGGCGGGGCCCGTTCGCGAACACGCCCGGCGACGGTGACACATGAGGCGTGAAGAGTCGCAGTCTCCGGCCGGGCAACTCGGACATTCCGGGATGGGTTGCCCGACCGGACGTCCGGGTCAGACCGGTCGCCGCTGCGCGCCACCGTCGATCCTGTCCGGTCCGGTGGTACCCGGGGAGGCCACCGGGCCGGACAGGATCTCCGGCGCGTTCCAGACGGTGGACGGGTGGGGCACCCGGGCAATGGACGCACCAGCGAAGCGGCCCATGGCGCACACCCTTTCCACCGAGGTTTTCCCCGCTCGGCGCAGGACGGCCCAGGGGGAATCACCTAGGGAAACAGGCGTGTGGACGGCCTCTTACACCCCAGTTGCCACGTTATGCTCACAGCAGATTTGCGCGATCGTGGGCGCGTCACCCCAGACCCGGCGCGCTTGGCCACAGCCGGCGGCGGTGGCCCGCAGCGACGACGCACAGCAGCGTCATCCCGGCGAGGACGAGCAGGACCAGGGGCGCACCGGCAGGGCCGAGGCGGCCCAGCAACCACACGACCCCGTCGTGCGCGAGTGACGTGCCACCGGCGATCACCACGACACCGGCGGGCGCGATCGGCACCGTGATGCTGCCCTGTCCGCCCACAGCGATCCCGGACGAGCCTGAGCCCGGTCCGGCGTGGATGCCCACGCCACCGCCGCCCTCCGAACCGGTTCCACCCGTGCTGCCGCCCCCGTCCGTACCACCGCCGGTATCGTCGCCCGGTCGCGCCATCGTCGCCATGACCAGGGCGTCGTTCGTGACGGATCCCCGGGCCGCATCGGCCGCCGTGATCACATACGTCCCGCTCGCGCTGACGTGCTGCCCCGGGCCGAGGCGTCCGGGCTGGGACGGATCGGGCCATGCGCCCCACGTGAGGTGCGCCAAGGGCATCGGGTCGGACACGTCGACCTGCCACAGGGTCACGTTGCCGGTGTTCGTCACGGTGAGCGTGTAGATCAGCGTGTCACCGGGCCGTCCCAGGGTTTTCCCGCCGGCGAGCGTCGCCTGCTTGACCAGCCCGATGTCGGGGCTGGACGGCATCGCGACGATCGCGGTCGTCCGCGCCGTGAGGGTCCGGTCCGGCAGCCAGCCGCCGGGGTTGGCCGGGTCGCGGCGCATGAGCGTGCCGCTCACCTGCACCGACCCGGTCTGCTGCCCGGCGTCGAACGCGGCCTGGACCGCGACCTGCGTCCCCTGGCACATCACCACACCGCCCGGCGCCA
>Ga0209629_10001786_pt1 | contig 14027 bp, 10 predicted proteins | sample TergutCu122P5_FD_187286 | JGI IMG/M metagenome (GOLD analysis project Ga0209629, IMG submission 187286) | Cubitermes ugandensis P5 segment gut microbial communities from Kakamega Forest, Kenya - Cu122 P5 (SPAdes) (version 2) | ecosystem: Host-associated > Arthropoda: Insects > Digestive system... | reverse complement strand
ACTTACAGATGAAGACAGACGGATTGTCGCCGAGCATATCCGAGCGCACAAAGCCAAACAAACTCAAGAAGAAAAAAATTACAATAGAGCCTTCACAGATGTAATACAAGCAATGAGCCGATTGCGAGAAGCTAAAAGGAACTGGCGAGTTGCCGAAATGACGTATTGAATCAGATAAAAATGAAAAATATTGAGTTTTTAGAAGTGCCCTAAAATAATTTATCACATTAAATAATCAATGAAAAAACAAAATTTTTCGCGTAGAAGCTTTATTAAAAACATAACAAGTGGTACTGTGGGGACAATCTTTTTAACCCATATCCCAGTTAAAATGTCAGGAAACAATGTTTATGATGACAGGTTTCGTCAAACCAACGATTTTAGTAGCAGTAGGCTTGGTGTTCGGCTCGATAATGCTCGCCTGCCTATTCTATATAAGGCAGATGTAATTATTATTGGGGGTTCGCTTGCAGGTGTATCTGCAGCCTTGGAGTTAGCAAGTAAGGGTTCCAAAGTTGTATTAATTGAACATCGAAACTATTTAGGAAGAGAAATCGGAGCAACGCTTAGACCATGGATAGACTTGGGCAAATTGACTAACCACCCTCCAGAACCGTTTGCATCTTGTTTTAAAATGATGACCACCAATGGAATCTTGGGAGGTAAAATTAAAACAGGAGAAGTACCATTATGGATGCATGCATTCAAAACATCGGCAGAGGATGTATTGCTGGAAGCAGGAGTTAAGCTAATTTATTCCAGCCAACCTATTGGATTGGTTATGAACGATGGAATGCTTGATGGTGTAATCATTGGTAATAAGTCTGGACGTCAGGCAATTCTTGGTCATTCCGTTATTGATACATCCAGTACAGCTATAATTGCCAGGTTAGCAGGAGGGGAGTTTGAATCTGAAACAATTAATGATTTTCAATTTGTTCGTACAATTGAAATGGTCAATGTACAACCATTAAAGAATAATGTACTTAATATCCCGGAACATTTAGGCATAACTAATAACAAATTAATAACGCATCAAGGCTATCTTATAGATAATGGACACATTTTTATTGAATGTCCAATGGAACTCAAAATGGGGAAAATGGATATGGAAGGAATGATGATGAGGGAGGCTGAAGCGCGCCTCCGCACAATGGATGTTGCTTCTTATCTGATCAAAAACGTTTCCTCTTTCAAAGATGCTAAACTTGGATGGTGTTCCTATGAGTTAAAAGGCGCTCAAACCACTCGTCTAACAGGTACAATTCCTAAGTGGGCAAATGATTTCAAAGCTCATGCTCTTGATTTTAAAGAGAAAAGACAGAATCAAGTTCATTTATCTTTAACTAGTTTTGCAGGACCTGTAAGAGGTTTGTGGTGTCTCAACGAAGCAGCCCGACTTGAAGGTAATAATCGCAATCTACTACTTGATCCAATAAACTCTGCACTGATGGGTGCTTCATTCGCCAAAACTTTGTTACTAGCCCCTATTAGTAATAAAATTTCAGAAACAATAGTAGATTACGAAGTACCTTTTCATTTTGAAAATAATCTCGAAGTAAAACTGCAAGACAGTCCCGAACGGGGAGGTATCTATGAGAGGCTTGTTGTACCGGCAACTGAAATTCCCGTGCATTATGATATTGACTTTGCGGTTGTTGGTGGTGGAACATCCGGGGCAACTTGTGCTAGTTCTGGAGGACGCGAGGGTTTAAAAACAATGATTCTTGAACTTACGCCAGGATTAGGGGGAACAGGGACTATCGGAGGCGTACACGCTCATTGGTACGGCCGGTATTGGGACGGCTTTTGCTATCGCAACGCAAAGTTAGTTGATGAATTGCATGAAGGAATCAATTATCCCCCCCAAGCTGATAAGAGGAATGGACGATGGAATATAGAATGTAAAATGGTTGCTCTTCTAAAGGATGCTATAAATTCAGAAGTTAAGGTTTTTACTAATACCACCACGTTTGCAACTATTGTTGAAGATAACAAAGTTCGAGGAGTAATATCAGCTACTCCATATGGGCCTATATCTGTTTTAGCAAAAGTTACTGCTGACACAACCGGTGATGGTGATATTGCAGCATTTGCAGGGGCTCAATGTACTTATGGAACGGCTCGGGATGGTTATCCAATGTTATATAACCTCGCTATTTATTTATCTCCAATTGCAAGTAAATGGCATTTTATGCATACTGTTGATGTGACTAATGTTGAAGATTATACACGAAGTGTACTGGTAGGCCGTCGTCGATCAGTGCCGACACATGATAGAGGAGTTTATATTGCGACACGTGAGTCGCGTCATATTATTGGGGATACAGTTATTTCATTAACTGATATGCTGCGACACCGTTCTTTTCCTGATGTAATAAACTTAGGCGCAGGACAAATGGATTGCCACAGAAGAATTGCTTCTGATTGGATAAGAATAGGACTTCTAATCCCTCAAATGCCAACTGAAGTACCATTACGGGCTATTACACCTAAAGGGCTCGAGAATATTTTGGTGGGGGGTAAGGCTTTTTCAATCAAACATGACGTCATGTATAATATGCGCAATATGCCTGATTTAGAAAATTTGGGGGGTGCAATGGGTGTCGTAGCGGCATATGCAATTAAAGATGGGGTTTCCCCTCGCAAAGTTAATTTAACAAAAGTACAAAAAAGACTTGTCGATGTTGGTACTCTATTACCGGATATGCTCCTACGTAATATTGACGATAAGCCACTTAATAATGAAGAAGAAATAAGACAATGGGTAAAAAAATTGGATGGACGTCCTCTCTATGATTGGTATGATATCCAAATGGCTAAGGAAGATGAGCCAGGGTTTAGACATAAAATTCCGATTGTTGAGATTTGTACAGCTGAACCGTCAATAACAATACCAATTCTTGAACAAGAATTGGTTACTGCTAATGGAGATCGTCAGGTACAATTAGCCCAAGCGTTAAGCATGTTTGGTTCCAAATCAGGAGTACCAGTTTTAATTGCAGCTATTGAAAAACAAATTGCCGATCAAAATGTGCCACCGAATTACTCGAACCTCCCAAAACTTAGAGGGGGTGATGGAAATAGGAGAATTCCACCTGTTGATCTACTTAATTCATTAGCAATGTGTCGTGATTCACGGTCACTTGAAGTTTGGGAAAAGATGTCCCATCTTATCAAACCTAAAAAAGAAGATTTCATTTCTGAAACACCTGATGCTGAACAACAAAATGCATGGGTGTACCAATATGTAGATTCCATCTGTTATGGAGCAGAATTACTTGGTGATCCGGCAGCAATTCCATTATTAAAAAGAATACATGAATCTCCACTCATTAACAACCAATCTGTTTGTGAAGGTATTCAAATTGATTTTGCATTTGAAAGACGATCAGTCGTTGAATTGACACTTGGTCGCGCATTAGCTCATCTTGGTAACTCAGACGGCTACGAAATATTAATATCTTATCTAAACGATAATCGTGCGACTTTGGCAAATTTTGCACTTATGACTCTTGAACAATTAACAGGTTTGAATTTAAACAAAAACTCCGAATTATGGAAAAAATTTCTAATGGATAATAAAGACTTACTTAAACCTATCCCTCTCTTGAAACGTGTAGATGGATAAATTTCAAAGTAATTTTATTATTAGTGTTATGTTAATTCAAATTTGACGCCTCGTCATTGCGAGGGCGAAGCCCGAAGCAATCCATTGATATGCAATATGCTGGATTGCTTCGCCTAACGGCTCGCAATGACGGCATAATAGAATTAACTTAACATTAGATGAATATTCCATCGTAAATATTGTAAATGATGCAATAAAGAGTATTTGACGAGATGTTAATAGCAGATAGGATAGGTGCAATGTTGATTCCTATAGTACAAAAGTCTTGTTTTTACGATAAACTTGAGAATTTAGTATGTTGGAATAATATTAAGTTTCCTATCCTATTTAAAAACTTATATTTTAATACAATAAGGAAGTTTCAATGGCTTGACAACAGAGGCAGCGAGTATTACGATACGGAACAATTATACATAAAAGTAAGTAACAAACCTAAGTACATGACAAAAATTTAAAGACATCCATATCAATTGTAGCCATGGGGTTGAGAAAAGTTGTTGCAATGATTTCCAAGCCATATTTAAAGAGGCTTTTCGCCCTTTTTCCGTGTTTGAGTATTTTGATTGGTTTGCAATACTCGTTAAAATAGTACCCATGAACCCCTAAATCCTAAACAACTATAATGAAAAAGAGTAAGTACAGCTATTTATTAATCTTCCGAATACGACAAGCCTGAGGCAACTGCTTAGTTAGGTTTGCTCTCTTCGAGAGCATGGTTCGCATCTTATTTCAGCTACATAAAAGATTTTTTCGGGTACCTCAAATTAATATTTCGCCTGTATGTCTTAAGAAAAGCAGCAAATCATTGATTCACCGCTTTTCATACATAAGAAAGGATTATAAATACTTTTCTATTTCACTTTATCAACAATGGCTTTGAATGCTTCGGGGTGATTCATTGCCAAATCGGCAAGCACTTTCCGGTTAATTTCAATTCCTTTTTGATGCAAGGCGCCCATTAGGCGTGAATAGGTAAATCCTTCCAAGCGGGCGGCTGCATTGATTCGTTGGATCCATAATCCGCGGAAATTCCGCTTTTTATTCCGGCGATCGCGGAAAGCATAGGTTAAACCTTTTTCCCAAGTATTTTTGGCGACAGTCCATACATTTTTTCGCGCGCCATAATATCCTCTTGTCAGTTTGAGGATTCTTTTTCTTTTAGCTCTTGAAGCTACATGATTTACTGATCGGGGCATACTAATTAAAATGTTTGTGAAAGTTAGCGCCGCTTTTAAGCGGTCTTTTGTGCTAAATCTCTGTTAATAAATCTTTTGAAAATCACTTAAATAACCATTCATTGTTTTGAAGAATGAAAACTCGATTATTTCATTCCCAACATCTCCTTCACACTTTTCACATTGGAGGGGTCAAGGATAGAGAAATGCGTTAATCTTCGTTTTTGTTTTTTAGTCTTCTTCGTGAGAATGTGACTTTTGAAAGCATGTTTTCGCTTGATTTTTCCTGTTCCGGTAAGAGCGAATCTTTTTTTGGCACCGGAATTAGTCTTCATTTTCGGCATCTTTACTTATTTTTTTTTATTTATATTTAGACAAAAACAAATAATTCATAATTCATAATTGGCTTACGCCGAACGTTGTTTCATAATTATTTATAATCGTCCTTTGTTTACTCATTTGTGTCCACCGGTTTAGATGGTTTTTTCTGAACTGTTCCGCTCAATTTTTTGGGAGTGAGCATAATAATCATCTTTTTACCTTCTAGTGCCGGCAGTTGTTCCACTTTTGCATAATCTTCCAAATCGTTGGCAAATCGTAGCAAAAGTACTTCGCCTTGTTCTTTAAATAAAATGGAGCGTCCTTTGAAAAACACGTATGCTTTTACTTTTGCTCCTTCTTCCAAGAAACTCTTGGCATGTTTTAATTTAAAATTGTAATCATGGTCGTCGGTTTGCGGGCCGAAACGAATTTCCTTGACAACAATTTTTACCGATTTTGCTTTTTGCTCCTTTTGACGCTTCTTTTGTTGGTAGATGAATTTCTGATAATCCAAAATTCTACATACCGGTGGAACTGCATTCGGTGAAATTTCAATCAAGTCGAGATTTAAATCTCTTGCAATTTTAAGAGCATCGACAATCGGATAAACGCCTTGTTCTACATTATCGCCTACTAAACGAACTTCTTTTGTACGGATTTTTTCATTAATTCGATACTGATCCTTAAGATTGTCTTTCTTCATTCAACTTTGTCTGTCCGGTTTATATTTATTTATTTTTAAATGTTAATTACCAATGATTCATCTGTTGTTCTACTTCTTTGTTCAAAAGTTCGGCAAAGTTAGTAATTTTCATTGAACCTGCGTCACCTTCTCCTTGTTTTCTTACGGAAACTTCACTTTTTTCTTGTTCTTTTTCTCCGACGATCAATAGATAAGGAATTTTTTTCAATTCATTATCCCTGATTTTACGTCCTATCTTTTCATTCCGATCGTCGATAATTACCCGGATGTCGTGATTTTTTAATTCTTTTGCCACACTTTCGGCGTATTCATTAAAACGCTCGCTGATTGGAAGAACGACTGCCTGATCTGGAACTAACCACAGCGGGAATTTACCGGCAGTGTGTTCAATCAGCACTGCGACAAAGCGTTCCATCGAACCGAAAGGCGCTCTGTGAATCATCACCGGTCGGTGCCGTTGATTATCCGCTCCGACGTATTCCAAGTCAAAACGTTCGGGAAGGTTGTAATCCACCTGAATGGTTCCTAATTGCCATCGGCGACCCAAAGCGTCTTTTACCATAAAGTCGAGTTTGGGACCATAAAAAGCGGCTTCGCCTAATTCTATTTTTGCCTTGATCCCTTTTTCTTCACAAACTTCAATGATCTCTCGTTCAGCTCGTTGCCAGTTTTCTTCCGAACCGATGTATTTTTCTTTATCCTCGGGGTCGCGTAAGGAAATTTGAGCTTCGTAATCGATAAAATCCAAAGCGCGAAAAATGATTTCGATAATCTCCATTACTTTGATAAATTCCGATTTGACCTGATCGGGAGAACAAAAAATGTGGGCATCGTCTTGAGTAAAGCCACGCACGCGGGTTAATCCGTGCAATTCCCCGCTTTGTTCGTAACGGTAAACCGTGCCAAACTCAGCCAAGCGTAGCGGCAAATCTTTGTATGAACGCGGAAAAGCTTTGTACATTTCGCAGTGGTGGGGGCAATTCATCGGTTTCAGTAAAAATTCTTCTCCTTCTTCCGGCGTATGAATCGGCCGAAACGAATCTTTTCCGTATTTAGCATAATGTCCGGAAGTTACGTACAATGATTTACTCCCGATGTGCGGACTCATTACTTGCTGATAACCGTATTCCCGTTGTATTTGCTTGAGAAATTCTTCCAATTTCAGACGCAACTGCGTGCCTTTGGGTAGCCATAGCGGCAATCCCTGTCCTACATTTTGCGAAAACGTGAACAATTCCATTTCTTTGCCGATCTTCCGATGGTCGCGTTTTTTTGCTTCTTCCAGCAAGATGAGATAATCGTCGAGCAATTTTTTTTTCGGGAAAGTAATTCCGTAAATACGAGTTAATTGCGGTCGCTTTTCATCGCCTCGCCAGTATGCGCCTGCAACCGACATCAGTTTGATTGCTTTGATTGAGGATGTATCGGGTAAATGCGGCCCTCTACAAAGGTCGGTAAATGCGCCTTGGGTATACGTGCTAATAGTTCCGTCAGCCAATTCGCTGATTAATTCTGTTTTATAAGTTTCATGCCGGTCGCCGAACAATTTCAAAGCGTCGGTTTTAGAAATATCCCGGCGTAAAAGTTGTTCTTTTTTACCGGCTAATTCTTGCATCTTCTTTTCAATAATCAATAAATCAGCATCTTTGATGGTAACTCCTTTTCCCGGATCGACATCATAATAAAATCCGTTTTCAATTGCCGGCCCGATACCAAATTGAATATCGGGATATAATTCCTGCAAGGCTTCGGCCAATAGATGAGCGGAAGAATGCCAAAATGTATGTTTGCCTTCTTCGTCTTCCCATTTATATAATTTCAGGTTAGTATCTTCTTTGATAGGGCGGGATAAATCCCAAGTTTCTCCGTTTATTCCCGCAGCCAGAACGTCTTGAGCCAAACGAGGACTGATACTCTCGGCAATCTGAAAGGCGGTAGTCCCTTTTTCATATTCCCTTTCGGAACCATCGGGAAAAGTTATTTTTATCATAGAGTTCAACTGATACGTTGATTATTAATTTTTTGCAAAAGTACTATATTTTTTTCAATGTGACAAAAAATTTTTATTGTAGTGTTATGTTAACTCAAATTTGACGCATCGTCATTGCGAGGGCGAAGCCCGAAGCAATCCATTGATATTCAAGATGCTGGATTGCTTCGCCTAACGGCTCGCAATGACGGCATAATAAAATTAACAAAACAGTAGATTACGTTTCCCTCTGTGTTTCTCTGTGCCTTCTCCATGTTACTCTGTGTAATTTTTTTTTTATTCCGCCGACATCTTTTTGATAATGCTGTATGCTTCACCAATGCCCAATTCACCGGCTTTGCTCAGATCGGCGATTCCGTTGGAGGCGTCTCCTAAAAATAAACGGGTGAGACCTCGATTGTAATAGGCTTCTGCAAAATCGGAATTTCGGTTAATAGCTTCGGTATAATCGACCAAGGCTAATCGATAATTTTTCTGAGAGCATCTTATATTCGCTCGGTTATAATAAGCAAATACGAATTCCGGATTTATTTGAATGATTTTGTCATAATCCCTGATAATCTGTTCATATTCAAAAAACTGCTTGTTTTCATCCACTTTAAGAGAAGATGACAATTCTGTTTTAGATCGGTCAAATGAATTGGTTGAACCGGTTGATTGGAACGATTTATTTGCTTTGGTTTGAATATTTAAGCTCAAATTTTGTAAATCAATATTTGCGGTATTCTGGTCAACATTTTCGAGTTGCATCAGCTTATACCGAACGACTGCTCGATTAAAATAGGCTAAAATAAAATCCGGGCGCAGTTCGATTGCTTTAGAAAAATCGTTTAAGGATTCATTTAATTGTTGCAGTACCATATAATCCAATGCTTTGCCAAAATAGGCATCGGCATTTTCCGGATCTTTATCAATGGATAGAGAATAGTCATCAATGGAATGGAAATGGTATTCTGCTTGTAGATCGGAAAGAGCAGCCTCTTTATTCACAGCTCGCAGTTGAAGTTTGAGAATCATCCGGGCATTATAATCCGCAATGGTTTTATCGAAACGGGTGAAGGATTTATCAATATTTTCCGGTTTTTCATAATAAGTAATCACAAATTGCGGGGCTAAATCGACTTTGACTTGCCTATCTTGAATCCGTCCTCTGATTTCATTTTTGTAGGACGATTTCACTTCTTCTTCCTTATCGTACATGACTAAGCGATTAAACTTCTCAATATTTTTATCGGAGCGTTCTCTGGTATTTTTTCCGTTAGTGCTCGTTTCGTTTTCCGGTGAAGAAGAAGGATCGAAAATACCTTTTCCGGTGATGATTTTTCCTTTGGCTTTTTCTTGTTTCAGTTTCTTTTCCAAATCATAAGCATACCAATAATCTGTGTCGGCGCCTTTTGCATCGTTCATTGCTCTTTTGACTTCCGAGCGGAAATAATAACCTGTGACAAAATAGGGATATTCAGTTAAAACCCGATTTATGTCTGCGATTGCTTCCCGATAATTACGTAACCCGTCGTTTAAAATGGCTCGATTGTAAATCGCCATAAAATTATCGGGTTCATTTTTAATGACTACATTAAAATCTTCAACCGCGTGCACCTCGTCGCCGACCTGGGCTCGAAGGAGTCCGCGATTAAATCGCCCGATTGTATTATAAGAATCCAAGATGATTACGTTGTCATAATCTGCCATCGCTCCTCGTAAATCGTTCAGGTTGTATCGGATTAAGCCGCGATTGATGTAATAGCCGATTTGTTTCGGTTCCAGCCGAATAGCCTCATTATAATCTGCCAACGCATCTTTGTATTTTCCCTGTTGATAATACAACATTCCACGTTGAGCGTAGGTAGGCGCAAAGTACTTATCTAATTCGAGCGATTTATTAAAGTTGTTGATTGCTTGAATAGTATCGCCTTTTTCTGCATAAATTGATCCGCGGGTAATATAAGCTTGCGCATATTTCGGTTGATATTTTATCAACAAATTCATAGTGACCACAGCCGAATCATAACTTTTATCCTGTGCATAAGCGATTCCTTTATTGATAAGGAGTTGCTTATCTTCCGGCCGAAACTCCAATCCTTTGTCGTAATCTTCAATCGCTCCTTTATAATTGTTTTGATACTGACGTGCAACGCCTCGATATAAATAAGAATAAACCAAAAAAGGGTTGATTTCGATGGATCGCGATAAATCGTCTTCTGCTCCCAGGTAATCATCCAAATTCAATTTGGCAATGGCACGATAAAAATAAGGTTCCGCTAAATACGGTTTGGATCGGATCACAGAATTAAAATATTGAATGGAAAGCATGTAGTCTTCAAAGTACAAGGCATTTCTACCAATTGTTAGTACACGATCCGTATTGATCTGTGCCCGGAGCGGAAGAAAAAAAACACTGCAAATGAATAACAGCAATCCGATTGTTCTATTTCGTTTAAACATGATCTTCATTTTTTAAAAACCGTCTTTACTTTGTAAGAACAATCAACATCTCCTCTTAGCATTTTATTCAATTTGGAACGAATCATTTGTTTCCGGATTCCGGAAACGTGATCGACAAACAAAACACCTTCTAAATGGTCGTATTCATGTTGAATGACGCGGGCTTTAAATCCTTCGTAAATTTCGTCGCAGGGATGAAAATTCTCATCAACGTATTGAATGCGGATTCTGTTTTTCCTCGATACTTTTTCGTGAATATTTGGGACGGAAAGGCATCCTTCTTCAACATCCGCTTCTTCACCGTCCCGTTCAATGATATGAGCATTGATAAACACTTTCTTGAAATCTTTTAAAGAAGGGTCATCTTTGGCGTTCGGACTGAGATCGATCACCAAAATTCGATCTTCCCGACCGATTTGGGGTGCAGCTAATCCTACGCCATCCGCTTGATACATCGTTTCAAACATATTATCCAGCAGCGTTTTCAAATCGGGATAGTTTGAATCAATATCTTTTGCAATTTTTCGAAGAATGGGTTGTCCGTATAGATAGATCGGTAAAATCATACTTTATTTGCTTCTAAAAAAGATTGTAGCAAGATTGTAGCACTTAATTTATCAACCAACGCTTTATTTTGACGGTCCTTTTTCTTCAAGCCACCTCGAATCATCGCTTGATGCGCTAAAAGAGTCGTAAAACGTTCGTCAAACATTTGTATCTCGATACCGGGGAATGATTGGCGCAAGTTTTCTTTAAATTTTAACACGCGTCCCCGGTTTTCTGAATCTTCATAATTCATTTGACGGGGATCACCCAATACAAACATGTCGACCGGATTATCGGCAGTATATTGTTTTAAAAAACCGATGGTTTCCTTGCTGGGCAGCGTAGTCAATCCTCCCGCAACCATTCGCAACGGATCGGACACAGCTATTCCCGTTCGTTTTTTCCCGTAATCCAAAGCAACAATTCTTCCCATGATTTGCAAAGATACGATTTTTTTGAACTCAAACAGCATTTTTTTTTAATTTCAAACGTCTTTATACGTTTTTCAATGTATATTTGTATCGTTTTATTGCAGCCTTATGTTACTCGAATTACTGCTTATTCCTTGTTTATTTATCTCATTTTCCGGTTGGGGAGCTTGGGCAAATATGTTATTAAGAAATAAAACCGAGTCTTTTTCTCTGACTGTTACTTTGGGTCTTGCTTTTTTCAGTATTTGGGTAGGCCTGTTATCCTTTTTTACTCCTTTGACTTTTTATGTTGAAACGGTTCTGTTGATTCTTTCCGTTATTCCTTTTTTATTTAAGAAGTTACGGGTATATACATTTCTGTTTCCCAAGGCATTGTTGAAATCGGGTTGGTTTTGGTTTTTTTGTATAATCGTTATTTTTGCCGGTACTTTTTATCCTTTTCGTCCCGATCATTTTTATTATTATGAACCGACGCTCCGGTGGTTGAATCGGTACGGATTGGTCATCGGTGTAGCCAATATCGATTGGTTACTCGGACAGATGTCGGTTTTTCATATCTTGCAAGCGGGATTGGATCAGACTCTTGATCTTTTCGAGCGAATCAATAGTTTCATTGCAATATTGTTCTTGATTTATATTTATGAGAGAAAGGCTTATTGGTTGTTGCTTGTTATTCCGTTTTACTTTTTGTTCATTCAAGCGCCTTCTCCGGATGTTGCGATTGTTTTTCTCTCGTTAATGGTCGTGAATGAATTATGTTTTTATTACCGGGTCGATAATTATAAAACAGTACTGATTATATCTGTTTTCACTTTTGCAATTAAACCGGTTGCCTTTTGGCTGCCTCTTTGGGTTTTTATTGCCGGACTGTTTCTCAATAAAAAAGAATTAAAAGATTATCGACTGTATTTGATTCCGGCGCTTATTGTCGTTCTGTTTCTGATAAAAAATGCGATTGTTTCCTCCACCTTGTTTTATCCTGTATCTTTTACAAAATTGAATACATATTGGCTTCCCGATTTGCGAATCTTGGAGTTATCCGATCAAAAGGCATCGATGCTCACTTTCAATCATCTTTTCACCGAAAATGAGATTACCGGAATGACCTTTTTCAGGGAACTATATTATTGGCTGACAATCAGCAAGCTACAAACAATCATTAACTGTGCGATATTGGTAACGATTCTTGCTTTCAGCGTTTTTTCCATTATTAAAAAAGATCGATTGTATCTATTGTTGGGAATCATTATTGTTGTAAAAACAGCGCTTATTTTCAGTTTCTCCGGGCAATACCGGTTTCTGCTCGACGGGCTTTATCCTTTATTATTCCTGATGGTTTCACCGATTCGAATCGGCAGAACCAAAATTCAAATGGCCGGTTTGTTTTTATCTTTCTTTTTTTTAGTGTTAATCAGCTATCCTCCGTTGTTGAAGCGAGCGATTCCCGATTTTAAATTAACCGCTTGGATGAATGGTTTTAAGAAAGAAACGCTTCTGATTCCGGGCCGGTATGTTGTAGAAAATTATGCTAAAGAAACAATCGGAAATCTTGATTTTTATATTTCTTCAACCCCTTATACCTTTGATACGCCTCCTCCGGCATTTAGCCAAAAAGGATTACTTTTTTATCGAGAATTGGGAATTTTTCCTCAATGGAAGGATTCAACCTATATCCGTAGCGGTTTTTATATGAAAACGTTAACAACGGAAGAAAAAGAAAAACTTGAGGGAATTTTGGAAACGTATTTCCCTTGATTTCAAATAAAATGCTCGGTTCGGGATGTAAATCCTACGCCATGTGTTTTTTTATTAAATAAAGTTAATCAATTTCATATATTTCGGTAAAGCGGGAAAAAGGAGGTTTGCGGGATTTGATTCGCATATTTCTCCGAAACCAAGCGGGAATATATTTCTGTATTATGAATGTATCTCCAGGTTTTGAATGAAAATCGCAAGTCTGAAAATTGTGTTTTAAATTGGAACAAAGTATCGTCAGCACCTCCAACTCCACCTCCCAAATGCATCCAATGTTCTTTTTTTTCAATGGCATCTTTTCGGATGCAATCCCAAACTAATTTTAAGGGACTCCATCGAAGGAAATCATTTCGGGTGGCGCTCAGATGCGGTTGGACAATACCGTTACAGGACGTAAAAAGTGAACCGCTGATTGCTTTTTCTTCATAATAAGCTAAAAATACGGAGGTAGGTAATTCTTCCATCAAGCGGTAAAAATAATCATTCGGGAAAAAATACATTTCGGAAGCATTGACTCGTTCCATATTTTCCTTATAAATTTCGATGAAAAGATCAATTTCTTCTTTCGTATCCACTCGCTTTACCAGAACGTTTTTTCGTTTCAGTCGGTTGATTTGGTTTTTCATGGAATGGGCATATTGCCTTTTTTGCTCTTGTTCCGGTTGACTCAGATCTATCCCGACCGTTCGGTTGGTATCTGTAATTTCTCCCAAGCCGGATAAAAGAATTTCTTGATTGAGGAAGAGGGGATGCAATCGGGTAAATGCAGAAACAATTTTTTGAGTATCAAAAAAATGCAGCAGTTCTTTCCGAAAAATTTTAAGGGTTTGTTCGTCGGGATTTTCCCGGTCAGATAAAGGTCCTGCATATCCGTAAACCGAAGTGAGATCGTTGTGTACGGTTCCGGCAATTGGACGTAAAATTACCGGGAGAGCTATGGATGTTTTGTTTGAAGAAAAATAAAGCAACAACGATTGTCCTGAATGTTCTAATTGATGATATTCAGCTAAATGATAAAAATCATGCCGGT
>Ga0209629_10001785_pt1 | contig 14028 bp, 15 predicted proteins | sample TergutCu122P5_FD_187286 | JGI IMG/M metagenome (GOLD analysis project Ga0209629, IMG submission 187286) | Cubitermes ugandensis P5 segment gut microbial communities from Kakamega Forest, Kenya - Cu122 P5 (SPAdes) (version 2) | ecosystem: Host-associated > Arthropoda: Insects > Digestive system... | reverse complement strand
AGCTGAACGGTTAGAGGAGCTGATAAGACAAAAAAGTTCAGATATGAAAGTCGATATAATCGAAATGGAAATCATGCCAGACCATGTGCATATGCTTGTTGAAGTTGACCCGCAATTCGGGGTTCACAAATATGTGAAACAAGTCAAGGGGTACACTTCGTATGTCATGCGCAAAGAGTTTGTCGAACTGACGACGAAACTGCCGACGCTGTGGAGTAATAGTTATTTTGTTTCTACAGTCGGCGGAGCTCCGTTAAGTATAATCAAACAGTATATAGAAAGTCAGAAAACATCGCAGAGGGAAAAATGATGATAAAAGCGTATTGTTTCAAGCTGTATAACAGTAAGAAAAATAAACATTTGATAGACTTGATAAATTTGTCTGCTGAAATATATAACCACTGTATAGCTTTGCACAAAAGATATTATCGTTTGTATGGTTCTCATTTGAATAAAATCAAACTGCAAGCGCATATTGCCAAACTGAAAAAGCAAAATAAGTACAATCATTGGAGTAATCTCAACTCGCAGGCGATACAGAACATAACAGACAGGATAGAAAACGCATACACATTATTTTTCAGGAACTTAAAACGTAAAGGCAAGACTGCGCCGCCGTCGTTCAAGAAACGCAGGAAATATAAGTCGTTCACGCTGAAACAATGTGGGTATAAACTTTTTGATGATAATTCCGTCTTGATTGCCGGAAAAAGATATAAATATTTCAAATCCCGCGAGATAGACGGCGTAATTAAGACAGTGACAGTCAAGAGAGACAGCATAGGGGATTTATACATATACTTCACCTGCGAGATAGCAGATAATACGAATATAATCAGAACCGGAACGGGTAAAATCGTCGGGTTTGACTTCGGATTAAAGACATATCTCAAAGCAAGCGACGGAAATGATGTAATCTCGCCTCTGTTTTTCAAGGAAAGTCAGGCTAAAATTAAGAAGTTAAACCGCTCTCTGTCTCATAAGCAAAAAGGTTCAAACCATAGAAAACAGGCTAAATATAACCTCGCAAAGCAACATATCAAAATCGCCAATCAACGCAAAGACTTTCACTTCAATTTAGCGAACGAACTCTGCGAAACCTACGACATTATCTGCCTCGAAGACTTGAACATAAAAGCCATGCAGCGAATGTGGAGCAAAAAGATTTCCGATTTATCACACAGCAGTTTTGTCAATATTCTGAAAAATAAAGCTGTCGAGTACGGCGTTCATGTCGTAGAAATCCCGCGCTTCTATCCGTCGAGCAAAACCTGTTCAAACTGCGGTTCTGTTTTAGACGATTTGACGTTGAAAGTCCGTTCATGGATTTGTCCTGTTTGCGGTGTTGAACACGATAGGGATTTCAATGCGGCGGTTAATATATTAAGAGTGGGGGCATCCACTCTTGGGAGAGATGCTGTAAGTACGGCTTTAGTCGGCGTTTGTCGTTAGCACCCCAGAATCCCCCGCATTTATGCGTGGGGAGTATGTCAATCTGGCAGTGTCACGCCAGCAGTTTTTGCTAATTCTCTTGCGTTAACGGGATTTTCTTTATATATCCTGATTTGTTCTTTGACATCATAAGTGTCTTTCGCAAAAGGATTGATTTTTGTCGTTACAGGGGCTTTACCCGCAGCAGGCATAGGATTTTTAGGGAAAGTAACCTGATGAGGATTATTTTGTTCCGGCGCCTTTTCTTCCGCGAATAAATCTGACCGCGGGTTCCCGTCTTTATCTTTGACAAATTCGTTCAAAAGGTCGTCGAAATTTTTGCCCTTATTTTTTTCGTCTGCAAGCGCGTAACTGATTTTATTAGCATAATAATCCTCAAATTCAGGGTATTTGAATTTTTTGCCTTTTATAAATTCGTTAAGATTATATTGAAATTCACGGTCGTTATATTTCTTTTCCCATTCCGATTTTGTATCTGAAATAGATTTTGTAAGAGTGGAGATTTGTCCGCGCAATTCTTCGATATTTATGCCGTCAAATGCTTTGAGTTTTGTTTCGACCTCGCTGTAACTATTTTTCAGCGTCCCGATTTCTGCCGTCAAATTTTCGTTTTGTTTTTTTAATTTTTCAACGTCCTTGCCGTTTTCTTCCATAATTCTGTTAATAATTTCGTCTGTCATAAAATCGCCGAGGTTTTTTAAAAATTCTGTTTTCATAAAATAAATTCTCCTGTAATAATTCGTATTAGGTTATTTATAGGCGTTTAACCGTCCGCTACGAATGAACTGTTTTAGGTCTGATTTCCTGACCGGTATATAAAAAAATCTCAACATAATGAACATCCAGAAAAATCTGAAAAAATTAAAATTTTTTCTTGATTTTTCTGGATGTTCATTATAATTTTGTTGAAATTTCTATTCAATTTTAAAAATAACATATTAGAAAAATCTAACAACAGAGTTGTTGATTTTTCAAAATGTTATTTAGGCACGCTTATACGCTTCGGCTGAGTATACAACCCAATTTTCTCACTGAATCGGATGTATTCCTGATTTATAGCCTGCGCCTTACCTCTCGCAAGCGTCGCCGTTTCTTTATACTGCTTATACAGCGCGTCGCCCTTACTGCCGCCGCCGGCGATGTGACCATCTGCCAATGCTGTATAAGCGTTTGCTTCGTCGCGTTTTTGGCGTATTGCCGTCTCGAATTGCCTTTGCCTCTGTGTAGCTTCGTATTTTGTGAATTGCTGACCGTTAAACTCATGCGTCTCTTTTTGTTTAGCGTCAAATTCTTGTAACTGCTCTGCACTATACGTAGGCTGTGATATTCCTATAATTATTGGAAATTTCCGGTGGTAACAATTCCACTCATCCATTAACGCGCCTATACCCTGCCTGTCAAATTCTTGTTTAGTGAACTGTCGACCTCCGAACCAATGACTCGGTCTGTGACCTGAATGATACGAGAGTTCCCACCCGTTCGCGCCGAACTGCTGCCCTGTTATTTCAGCCTGCTGTTTTGACAGTTCAGCCTGTGCACCGAGTATATTCTGTCTAACCGCCGTGTCAAGACGCCTGGTAGCACCCGCCGGATATATAACTCTCGCGCCGCCGTCCGACAGATTTTTTACCGTCTGACGGATTGCCGAATAAAAATCCGTCTGCCCGGTCCTCAACTGAGTTACCGCATAATCTATCGAATTCTGATACGCCGCCGCTATCGGCTTTACGTTCCCGGAGCGTGTAAGCAGCCCTATCGTCGACGTATTGCTTATATTGCGTAATGTACCGGCTGTAGCCTGTTCTATAGACTGAATAAGCGTATGAAGCTGTCTGTTCTGTCCAAACGGTATTGCCGTATCAAGTGAAATATATTCAGATTCGGCCGCGCCGGACAATAAACCGTGAATTTCAGTTTCGGCGCGATTTGACGTTACGGAAATTTCGTGCTCAATTTCCTGCATATCGTACCCGATATTGCGCAGTTCTTCAAGACGGAACAAATCTGTCGGCGTAACCGCTCCGATTCTGCCGATATGTTCTGCGAGGCGCGTGACGATGTCCCGTTCCAATGCTCTGAAATGTTTTTGTATTGGAACTGGCAGTAAAGCAAGCTGTTGTTCTGATAACATAACTACTCACCTACAGCCAAGGGAATGTCCGTAATCTGTTCTGGCATATTAGCAAGCGCCTGCTCTTTGTTTTCGTCGAATAGATACTGTCTTAATTCGACTAAACTCACAGCTCCAGACGCAAACCCATCCAATAACTGTTTCCACCGCGTATCGCTTCTTTCGCTCCAGCTCATCCAGTCATAGTTCACAAAGTAATCTGAGTTTGAAGCCGGCGACAAACTGAACGCATCGGCGATTACGTCAAAAGCATATACTAACTGATTTATTGATATCTCTATATTTTTGTGCATACTGTCTGCGAGAATCTCCGTATCAAACATGCCGTATTCTATTTCAGTTGCAGTTGCGCTTCTCGTATGCGTGCCTGTCAGAAGCCCCGAACTTACGCCAACAGACATTTCAAGAATATCAAGCAGACCGTTTATGCCCTCAAAATATGAAGTCTGCCGTATCTCCGGCGAAAAAATTTCCCAAAAAGCCTGTTTGTCAATTCCGCCGCCTGCCCTGAATAACTTATACAAACCGTTTGCAGGCAGTTTGTTGTTTTTGTCGAACAGCAAATCGTCCGCGCCGATAAACGCCTTTTTGTTTTTATATTCGTCCGGAATTTCTTTTATTATATCTACAATCATCTTGATTATTTTATCATTGCCGAATGTTACGGGAACTCCGTAAATACTGTCGACAGAGTTTAACTCAGCTTCTCGGTTATCGACAGGGCATTTTATAAATGCAAAAAGCATTTGATTAACGTTGGTAATCTGCATGACTTCCGGGATTTCAAACCACTCGGCAACATCTGTAAGCGGTATTTGCTGTCCGTTTTTCAACGCCCTATGTTCAATAGTATACAATCCCGATTCGTCAAGCGAATGATATTCAAGTCTCATATATTCGTCGGAGTTCGCCTGCGCGTCGTTCTTAATCCAGTCCGAAATAAATCCGGCTTTTGTGACGACTTCCCCGATTTGCTCAATTACAAAATAGCGCGTCTGCGGCAGTATATCGTTATATATTTGTCCGTTATATATATACGGCTTTATGATTACACCGCCTATGCCGAAAACGCGCTTGACTATTACATTTAATTTACCGACAATATTCTGAAGCGAACCGTTAAGAAAATCGATACGCGGATTAATATTGCTTGAACTGTCAGCTTCCGAATTTTTATCACGGGCTTCAATTTTAGCTTCCGCTATAACGATATTAGTCAGTTTCAGCGCGATTATTGCTGTAAGGTTTACCGGCTCCGACGTACTCCTGTAATTTTCGGCATATATATTCTGCGCATTCTGCGCATCTGCCGATTTTCGCGGTATTATGCCGAATAATTTTTTAAACCAGTTGAATATATTTTCAAGAACGACTAACAATTAACTTCCTCCTTGCCGCCAGACTAAATTTAAACTGTAGCGTACACCGTCGATAAAATGGTTATTTTTATCGGGATATCCGCTTATAATTTCACCGTCTCGTGTTTTTTCATATTCATATTCAAGAAATTCTTTTGCCGTATGCGGGCATTTTGTCTTATCTATAACAATTTTTGTCAGACCCTGTAAAAATTTCGTAGAATATTTTACAGAATCCGGTCCCTTTTCAGCGCCCCGCGCATACAAACCGAAGTTTAAATAATCTGCGACCGATTTCGGTTCGGAACTGTCGCATATAATTAAATCGTCGCGTGTTAATTTTTTCTCATTTAATAAAAAATCCGCCGTCTGGCGGTTACTCTTTTTAAGCTCCATTTTTTCGTCGATTATATATAATATTCTCTGGCTGTGATTATACGCGCATTTCACAAACGCCCACGGGTCTGGATAAAATCCCCAGTCCACGCCGTAATAGAAGCGGTCTAACGATTTTATTATATCCTCCGATATATTTTCGACAACGACATTTTCAAATACGCTGCCGCCGGTACTATTAGCAATTCCGAGAAATTCATGCTCATAAGCAGCCGGATTTATTTGTTTTAAATGTTCGGCGTCGTTTAAAATTCTATTTCCTAACCACTCTCGCGGCATTGTTTCAAATGTGCTGTGATGTATCAGCTGCATATCTTTTTCAGTCAGACAATATTTATTCGCCCAGTTGTCTTTTGTCCTCGGCGGATTGAACGTCTTAATTTCAAACGATAATTCGCCGCCGCGCAAAACAGACTGTTCAATATTACGTACTTCTTCTTCGCCGGAAAACTGGTCGAGCTCTTCCAGATGTAAAAAACCTATATATCCGTTTGAAACTTTCAGCGATTTTATTTTACCAGGGTCATCCGCGCCGAAAAACATTATTTTTTGTCTCGTAGGTCTGTATATTATTTCCATAGGAGATACTGTGCATTTAAATTTTCCGTGTAATCCCAATGCTCCGATTGCCCAAATATACTGTGAATAAACTGTTGAACGGAGCGTATTCCCAACCTTACGCATTACAACCCCGTTTATTTCTTTGTGATTCAATAACAACAAAATTCCCTCAACAGAAGCATAAGACGATTTTCCGCTTGCTCTGCCGCCTTTGAGCACAAGTTGATTGTATTTACTGCTTTTTAAAGCCTGATGAGGTTCGCTAAATGCTTTCGATACAACATCGGACAATTTATATGTCGTCAATTATGTTCACCTCTTCGCTTCCGCGGAATGAATCGCCGTCCCACATATTCAAATGCTTGCCGAGTAATTCCAACGCTTTGATTTTATCGTACGTTTTAACCTCGCGTTCCGTAATATATCCGTAGTCTGTAGGGATTTTTTTTACTTTTACAGACGCTATAGCCGCAGTGTCGTCGCGGTCAGCTTCGCCTTTAATTTCGGCGGAATCCATGTTGATAACATCAATAGGATTAACAAACGCGATTTTCGCGATTTCCAAAAGTACCCTGTCTTGATTTATTCCTGTGCGTTTTGAGCGGATTGCCATAGCTTTTTTTACAGCAACGTCAATTTCAGGTTTTCTCAGGTTTTCGTCGCCTATCGAATACGCAGTCAAAGGCGAATAACCCGCTCTGATTGCCGCCTGCGTTGCGTTCAAATCTATTAAATATTCTTCTACAAATCGTTTTTGTTTCCCTTTGAGTGCCACAACCACCTCACCTGCTTTTTATTTTTATCCAAAACAAAACAGCCCGGCTGATACGCCAAACTGTTTTAACTAAACATTTTGAAAAATCACAAACTTTGTTTGTAGATTTTTCTAATATGTTCAGCATATAAATATTCATGCTAATATAATAACACATCTAAAACGGACAAAACGGACAAAACTAAAATCTTTCAAGTTTTTTTCTTGCCCTATCTCCGCAAGGATACCCGTATATTTTTGTTGCCGTCATATTCCATGACAAGCCGTCAATATACCTATAGTCTATAATCTGTCTAATTTCACTGTCGTCAATAGATTCGATAAATGCTGTAATTTCGTCAAATTCATCGTTAAGAGTTTGCAAACGTTCTTTTATATGCTTAATTAGTTTATGCTTTCTATTATCGTCAGTCGCGTCATAACCATACCCCGATATTGTTATGTTGCGCTTAGTATAAGGTTCCCGATTCAAAGAATAACTTACGGTGTCAACTCCAAACTTGTATTTTCTAATGCTTAATTTACTTATTCGGTTCTCTAATGTCTTCATTTCCCTTTCTATTATTGTATACTGTTTCAGTCTCTCGATACTCATATCCATTTTATACATCTTCCCCCTCACTCTTGACAAATATGCTTATACATGCTATAATACATACAATGACATTTCGATGGAAACCTCAAAAACCTCCATAAACAGAGCTGTCGGTAGCTGCGTCCGGCGGCTCTTTTTTTACAAAACTTGACCATACTGAACCAATGCTTAACAATACGCCGCCAGACTATCAAGGCTAAGCAATGCCAAAGCAAATCGTAACACAACTACCCCAAGCCTAAACCAAACCGAGCCATACAATACCGCAACACTACCTGACTGTACATGACAATACCATTACGACACATAGCTACGCGAAACTTGACTTAGCCTAAACTGCACTTAACATTTCTAAACGTCTCAAAACCAAACCTAAACTGTGCTTTACTTCAATTCGCTTTACGATACCCCACAATAACATCGCTATGAAACAACAGAGATGTCCGTTCTGCCTTTGCCGGAGTTGCGCCACTGTAATAACCCTTTGTCGGCGGCATACGGCAGGAGCTCCAGCAGTAACTTCTCATACTTTTCGTCGTACATTTTTACGTCGAAGTCGAACCACGCGCCCGCCGGAACCGTTTCGCTGTTGGCTATTGTGACCCTCTCACCCTGCATTGTCTGAGCCCGAAGCGGACGCTGGCAGCTCCCGACCGCGCCCTGTTCCGCGCCGTCGTAATTCAACGGGATTTTGCGCGGGTATACAAATATACAGTCGTTCACAATTTTAAGATACGCCTTTGTCCTCGATGTTTCCAAGCCTGTCACGCGTGCCATAGCTCGCGCCGCCTCTTTCAGGAAGCCCTTAATCTGGTAGTCCCACACAAACGGCTGTCCGTTAGATTTACCGTTCAGACGCGGGAACACCGTCTTTGACTTCTCCACCTCTGCATCAACGCCGATAGAAGCGATTTCCTCTTCACGGCTGCGCGCATCAGGTGCGAGTGAGGCGATATACTCCTCATGGATTTCTTTGCTTGATGAGCTTGTACCCATTTAACGATTGGTATAAATGCGTCTGCTATACTATTGATAAAATCCTGGAATGATTTGCCTGCACGTATTACACTTCCAAAAAATCAGGCGGTCTATATACGACTAAAGCATTTGTGTTATCAATTATCTCTATCACTGCCTTTCAAAAATTCGCTCCAGTCAAGACGCTGCCCGCAATCACAGCAGTATTTCCCACCAAGATAAATGCTTCGCGGCTCTTTTGACCGTTTGTACATTTGCGATATTATGTTTTCGCAGTTTGGACATCTAACATGGATAAATTCATACGGCACACCTTTATCGTCCTCTGTTTCAATTATCACTTTCACAGCAACCGGCTCTACCATCGCAGGGTAAACCTCAAAAGTACGGGTCACAGTTGCGCCCATGTCGTTTTTGCAGACGATTTGAATTACATCAACAACATGGATTCCCTCATCTACGCATTTAATTTGTTTGCAGTAACAACCAGTCACCCACTCGCCGTTGTCAATTCTTTTGCCACGAAACATATAACGTTCGTCAATCACTGTTGCCACCTTCCTCTGAAAATCTCGCTTCATCAAATTCCCATTTATCACAGTCCTTTTTATATCTACATTCTTTGCAAGATATTCTTTTATTGCACAAATTACATACCGCTGAATAATTAAACTTTTTTAGGCTTTTTATCCCACGTTCAAGCGCCTCCGCTTTTTTCTTCCACCTGTCGCGGTCTCTGACGGCTTCACAGTACAATTCAAAATTTTTGCTGAATACGTCAAAAGGCGCGTAAATATTCTTTTCTTTACTTAGCATTATTTTCGCCCTCGCTTTCGTCATCGTCGTTTGCGTATTTCCAAAATATTTTTTGACCGCAGTGCGGACACATTTCAAGAAAGTCGGGATGTGTATAATAACCGTCGCCTTGATGTTCGCTTAGTTCATATCCGCATTTTAGACAATATGTACTGCTCCAGTTTTCAATTACAATCTTTTGCGGAATTTGCATTTTCAGTGCGTCTAAACATATTGAGTTATATTCTGCCGCTTTATTTGGACATTGCTGTGTAAATATTAAATTATTTCCGTATTTATATGCTTCTTTAAAATCCATAAAATCCTTTCCGCCTTTCGGCTAAACCATATCAAATATACTTGTTTGCGTCAGAGCCTCCAATATATTGTCAAATCTCGGCGTTAGCCTGTCAAAAGCACACGGACGGCTGTCTATAAGAAAATCGCTGTCTAAAAGATTGAGCTTAACGTCGTCGCTGATTGCACACGCGAAAATCTTCATTTCCCGCGCCATTCCGTACCGCATAAGAGCTTCCCATTTGTCGGGATAGTGTTTTCGCAATATTTCAATGTTGTTTCCGCAGAACGCTAATCCTGTCCCGCAAGTATAACAACCGTTCCGCTCAAACAATATATTACCGTCATTATCCGTCAAATCGTATAATTCCGAATAAGGCACATCAAATTCCCGTATATATTCCCATATATCGGAATCTGTGAAAATTGACAGAGGCGAAGAATACAATGTATTATCTTTTGACATATATATAAATCCCTTATCCAAGAATGTAAACGTCCGGCGGCGGCTCTCGCTTGCCAAAAGTCCCCTGAATAACGTGTCAACACCGAGTTTTTTCTGTAATTTCTGCGAAGGGGCTTCTTTTATAAAATGACAGCATGAGTGAGATATTCTCAAGTCGGGGAATTTTTTCAGCATATCATAATATTTTTTATTGCCGTCCGACTGTTCGCTGCTGTATTTTAAAAACACGTTGATATTTATGCGCGGAGCGTCCAATTTTGTCGCGTCTTTACCGAGTATCGGGAATCCGTACTGTTCGGCGATAAACCAGAAACTGATTTGTGTATCTGCTTCCCATACAAGTTTACGCTTTCGGAAATCTGCCCACATATTATCAGTGACATATTTATTTAAAATATCAGTATATAACAGTCTGCCTTTTTTGTTCAGACAATCGTATATTTCTCCGGATTCCTCAATCATAGCCAAAACTTCTTTTTGCGCTTCATATTTCAGACGCGGGACTTTCAATCTGTCTAACTTCGTCTCATGGAAATTATCTCTGCCCCATTCTTTTCCGAGTTTGCGGGCAAAGTCAAGAGATTCTTTGTATTCTACTCCGGTATTCCCGAATATAATAACCATATTTTTAGCTTTTTCCGGCGAAGTTTTACGGATTAAATCCCACAGAACGGTGCTGTCTTTGCCGCCTGAAAATGCTAATCCAATTCTATTCCCCCGTTCAAAAGTTTCTATGATTACTTTTTTTGCGATTTCAATTTTTTTCTCTAACGGATATGACCACATTTCCTGTAATTGCGCGTATTTATATATATTTTTCATTTAACATTACTCCTGACTGTAAAAATTACTCTGTCCGCACTCGCACACCAGCGTCAGCCCTCTTGCGATGCGCGCCGGATTGACTTTCGCCGCCGCATAGAATAGCGCGTTCGCGCCTTCGAACGGGTCCGCACCGTCAATCCACACTCGGTCTACAAGCGTTTTGATGTGCTCGTAGTCATACGCCTCACGGGCATATACCGCAACTTTATCGCAGTTCTCGAACTGCCCCTTTTGCGTCAAAACTCCCTGAACTGTATCAGGGAAGCGACTGTCGTGAACTCGGTTGTATATCACACGTATCACCGCCAACATGCTGTCGTCTGACGTAAAATCGGCGTTCACCGCCGTAATCGCAATCATTCTGTATTCGTCTTCCGTCAGCCCCAAGCCCTCTTTAGCGCAGAGCGCGTAAAGGGGGTGGCGCGAAGCGACGGGGGATTCGTCCACATATATATCTGCACGTCTGACGGTAGTCCCGTCGCTCAGATGCGGTGTCGGCTGTAAATTCAGCCATATAATCCACGCAGTTGCTGTCAGTGCCAGCAGGGCGATTATTGTCACCGCCGTTACGATTGTTTTTCTGTTCTGTTTTTGCATAAATCTATACTCCTATGTTTTATTTGCCGCAAACGGCGTTTCTTGAATCAGTGGTTCACCCCAAATATCCGCGAGACTGGATTTCATGAATACGGGCACTTTTGCCTTTTGACAAGCCTTAACTATTTTTTCTATCCATTCGCGTTTAGGCACGATTTTATCGCGTCTGTTTCCCGTCTCCGCGCCTAATATCGCCCATTTAACGCATTTAGAATAGTATGTGAAAAATCCCCCCGTCGGGTGTTTATCCTCAATATCGTCCTGTATAGGCTCTACGCTAACGAACGTATTTCGATGCGTAGGGATTGGCGTTCCCGTATAATCCGGCAGATTGTCAGCCGTGTAATTTTCGCTTTCACTATTTGTCATCGTTGCTCCGAACCAATAATTACTTTCTGCCGGCAGTAATCCTTTGTTCTTCAATTCCCAGTATCGCGCCGGGTTTTTCGTCAGGAATAAATATCTGTGCTGAGGCGCGGCGGCACATGCGTCGAACACGTCATAAATCCATTCGTCCGGCACCCAGTCCCCGAATAAATCCGCCATACTGCACACAAATATTGTTGACGGCGTCTTCAAATGCGTAGGTTCGTCAAGCCGGTATCTGTGGAACGTCGGTTCAAAATCATACGGAAAACTCGCTTTTTGCCATAATCCGCCTATTGTCCGCTTAAACGGCTGTTCGTTGAAAATGTGTAATGGTTCATTATGCGTCGAATTGTAAATTGATTTTGGACTTGTCCCTTTTCCGTCCGGTATATATTCGCCGCCGCAACGCGGTTCAAATCCCTCAAATCTGTTCGCTATCTTTCTCGCATAACAGTATTCGCAGTCATTTTCACAGCCCGTGACGGGATTCCATGAAAAATCCGCCCAGTCTATTTTTGTTTTGTTCATAATCGAGTTCCTTTCGTTTCGCAATATTTCCCCGCAATATACTCGTTCAGTCCTGCGTACTCGTGCGGTTTCGCGCCGTTCAGATAGTCCGTGATAACGATTATCGCCTCTCGGCACCGGCAAAATTATATCTGGAAATCCCGCCTTGACGCCCTCAGCCTTTAGATTTACCGCCGTAACAATGTCGCGCTTCCCGCCGTTCGGGATTTCCGCCAAAAGTTCAAGCTCAGGGTATTTGCCTATGTTGTACGCTGCCCACTCGAATACGCATTGCTGTTCGGTATGTTCGCTCATACTTCCACCTACAATCTGATTTTTTTGAATTTCCCGTACTTACGGCAAAGATACAAGTACCTGTCTGGACTGTCGGAATAATGCGCTTCCTGAATCATCTCGTATTCGTGCATACATGACAGTTTATCGAAAATACGCTTGATAAAATTTATCATTGCCTATACCCCTCACGCCATAAAAATTTTATCGTCATACGCCTATATCCTTATGACTAAGTATATCAAGCGCCTTTAACGAATTTTCTATATCATTCTTTGCAGACTTATTTTTGAATGAGTTTCTGCTTGTACCGTTACACGGTACTGCGCGAAACTCATTCCGCCATTCGGAAATTTTATCCCGTCTGATTTCTTCTTTTGACCGCTTGTCATACTTGTAGTTTCCCGCCCATGCGCGACAACTGCCACATCGCATTTGTATAGCGCGATTGTTTTCAATGTACTGAAACTATAATTTTTCTTGTCCGCACTTCTGGCAGATAAACTCCGGCGGGATAACCTCTATACCGTTTATGTAAATCTTCTCGACCATATTTTATCTCCAATCTGTCGGCAAATCCGGGTCGTCCGCAATATCTATTATTTCCGGACTGTCGCCCTGCCAGCCGTAAAACTTTATTTCTTCAAATGAATTTTTTAATCTCTTGCTTTCTTTTTCAAAGTACAACGGAATAAATAAATCCATTTCGCCGCCTGTCCTGTCTTTGCATATCCGTAACTCATTCCCGGCACCCTCAACAGCTACGCACTTAAACTCTTTCGCTTTCAGCATTGAATAACTATTTGTCGTCCTGTAAATTATCAGAATATTGTCAACTAAGTTCACAATATTGGAACTTCCGCAAACATCATACTTGCTGATTAGATTCTGCCCGTTCGGTTTTCGCGGGTGAGCGACAAAAGCGACATGCACGTTGTTTATTTCCGCGAATTTCTTCAGTTGATTTACAAAAACCGTCTGCTGCTTATTTGTTTCGTCCGATAAATCCTCTATATCCATGCTCATCAGATTGTCGAGAATAATCAAATCGACGCGCTTTTCCGATACTAATGCGTTCAGTTCGGATTTTATAAAACTGAATAAATTCCCGTATCTGTTGTTGTAAATATATACTTTTTCGTCAAGCCATTTTGATATAGGCATCTCGCACTCCTCGTTCTGGATAAAATAATTATCATACTGTGTGGAACGCATATATTTTTTGCCCGCCGCCTGCGATAAAAGCCACTTATACACGCGCTTGCGCTTTAATTCGCCGGAGAATAACGCCGCCTTATACCCGCACTGTACCGCTTCAAGCACCATTTGAAAAACTAAACTCGACTTCCCGCACCCTGTCTCGCCGGAGATGATTGTGATTTCGCCTTTGCACAATCCGCGATTTCGTTTGTCGAAAATCTCGATTCCCGTTTCGATAAATTCTTCCGGTTCTTCCGGTTCAAGCCGGATTTGCTCCGTCGTGTAGAATCGCGGCTCGGGCGTATCTGTCCCGGGCATTTTCGGCGCGTTCGCTTTCACTGCCTCAAAATCGACTGGCTTATATGTTTTTTTGTTATAGTTCGGGCTTGCCTTGTCGTTTATGTATTTATACCCGTCTGTGCGGCTCTTGTC
>Ga0209629_10001784_pt1 | contig 14031 bp, 9 predicted proteins | sample TergutCu122P5_FD_187286 | JGI IMG/M metagenome (GOLD analysis project Ga0209629, IMG submission 187286) | Cubitermes ugandensis P5 segment gut microbial communities from Kakamega Forest, Kenya - Cu122 P5 (SPAdes) (version 2) | ecosystem: Host-associated > Arthropoda: Insects > Digestive system >... | reverse complement strand
ATTTCCGCCGGCGCGCCCTTTCTGAAATGGGATGCCGATAATGTGATTGCCGTCAGGGTTTTAGATACCGGAGGCGATGGCGGTATGTTTGGTGGTGGAACATATATAGGTATGTTAGATTTAATAGATGGAATTTCCATGCGCTTTACAACGAATGGCGACGAATTGATTTGCCATAACGGACTGCCTCAAACGGTTACAGGGAGATTAGATATTTCGATCATTGATTCGGAAACTGAAAAGACGCTTAATTCAAGTACCAATTGGGTTTTGGAAAAAAGAGAAACCAAACAACTACCCATCCAAATCGATAAAACGAAGCCGATGCATCTTGTCGCCGTTTTTACAGAATCCCAAACGGGAAAAACGTTAGAAATTAATCACGGAATACCTTATATATTAACGCCGCCCGTTTCGGATTTTCCAAAAATCAACAGCGCTAAGGCTTTCGGCGTTCGCCCCGGTTCGCCTTTCTTATATAAAATTGCGGCAACAGGAAAAAAACCGTTAAAATACGCTGTGGTAAACCTGCCAAAGGGATTAAAAGTAGATGAGAATACAGGTATTATTACGGGAACCATAACAAAGAAAGGCGACTACAGAGTAACGATGAAAGTGAAAAATGCAAAAGGCTCTGCCGAAAAGCAACTGACAATCAAGGTAGGCGACCTTTTGGCTTTGACGCCTCCAATGGGATGGAACAGTTGGAACTGCTGGGGCTTAAGCGTAAGCGACCAAAAGGTAAAATCAAGCGCTCAGGCTATGATAGACAAAGGATTGATTGATCACGGATGGACAAACATCAATATCGACGACGGGTGGGAAGCCCCTAAAAGAGATGCTGCCGGTAATATTCTTTCCAATGAGAAATTTCCCGACATGAAAGCGCTGGGCGACTGGTTGCACAGTAATGGACTGAAATTCGGAATATATTCCAGTCCCGGTCCGAGAACTTGCGGAGGATACCTTGCTTCCTATCAACACGAGTTGCAGGATGCTACTTCGTATGCCCAATGGGGAATCGATTATTTGAAATACGACTGGTGCAGCTATGGCGAAATAGCAGGAAGAGATAATTCTTTAGCAGCCCTGCAAAAACCCTATTTGGTTATGCGCGATGCCTTAATCAAACAACCGAGAGATATTGTCTATAGCTTATGTCAATACGGAATGGGTAATGTATGGGAATGGGGCGAGCAGGTTAACGGAAACTGCTGGCGTACTACGGGAGATATATCAGATTCGTGGAGAAGTTTGTCCGGCATAGGATTCAGCCAGACTGTTCAATATAAGTATGCCAAGCCGGGGCGTTGGAACGACCCCGATATGTTAATCGTAGGGCAATTGGGATGGGGAGAAAATCTGCGGCCCACTAACTTAACTCCCGATGAACAATATACGCACATCAGTTTGTGGTGCCTGTTGTCTGCGCCGCTTTTGATAGGGTGCGATATCAGCAAAATGGACGATTTCACTGTGAGCCTGTTGACAAACGACGAAGTGATTGCCGTTGACCAGGATATTTTGGGAAAACAAGCCCGTCAAATGCTTGCCGATGATTCGCATCAAGTGTGGATGAAAGAATTGGAAGATGGAAGTTATGCAGTGGGTATCTTTAATATGAAAGACGCTTATCAAACCATTACGCTTCGTTGGAATGATATTGACATGAAGAATAAAGATATAAAAGTTCGGGATTTGTGGAGGCAGAAAGATTTGGGAGCGTTCAAAGATTCATTTTCCACTAAAGTTCCTCCGCACGGAGTCACGCTGATAAAAATAGCAAAATAAATGATTGTTTGTCTTGCTGTTATTGTCACAAAAATTGAATTTATATGCACGAAGAAATCAATCTGGTTCATGATTTAGCGTTGATATTCATTTCTGCAGGAATTATTACGCTAATTTTCAGACAGTTCAAACAGCCGTTGGTATTGGGTTATCTCGTAGCGGGATTTTTGATAGGTCCGCATTTTACTTTATTTCCTTCCATTATGGTAGAAAAAAATATAAACGAATGGTCGGAAATAGGCGTTATTTTTTTGTTGTTTGCGCTGGGGCTTGAATTTAGTCTCAAAAAACTGCTGAATGTAGGCGCATCGGCATTGATAACGGCTATCACAGAAATGGTTGCGATGTTGTGCATCGGCTTTTTTGTCGGACATCTGCTGGGCTGGACAACGTTGGAAAGTATTTTTCTCGGCGGTATGCTTGCCATGTCTTCCACGACCATCATTATTAAAGCATTTGAAGACCTGAAACTTCGCAACCAGAAGTTTACGTCCATTGTTTTCGGCACTCTGATAGTCGAAGACATTCTGGGCATCCTGATGATGGTGATGCTTTCGACCATAGCCGTCAGTCAGCAATTTGCAGGCGGAGAAATGATAATCAGCCTGCTGAAGTTAGGTTTATTTTTGGTTCTCTGTTTTTTGATAGGAATTTATGTATTGCCTACTTTCTTCCGCAAGTTCAACCGTTCGATGAACGACGAAACGCTTTTGGTCATATCCATCGGACTTTGTTTCGGATTGGTTGTTTTATCGACTCATTTCGGATTTTCGGTCGCTTTGGGCGCTTTCATGATGGGCTTCATTTTGGCAGAAACCATCGAAGGCGTTCATATCGAGCATCTCACGAAAAACATCAAAGACCTTTTCGGCGCCGTTTTCTTCGTGTCGGTCGGGATGATGGTGGATCCAAGCGTGTTGGTGCAATATTGGCTGCCAATTCTGATACTTACTTTGATTACTATTTTCGGAAAAACATTTTTTTCATTCACAGGTGTTTTGCTTTCTGGACAACCGTTGAAAACATCCCTGCAATCGGGATTCAGTCTGGCGCAAATCGGCGAATTTGCTTTTATCATTGCCGCTTTGGGTTTTAGTCTGGGGGTTATGCGTGAATTTATTTATCCGGTCATCATAGCAATTTCGGTGATAACCACTTTTACGACACCTTATTTTATTCGCCTTGCCAATCCGTTTTACGAATGGCTGAATCCACGACTTCCGGCGAAATTCAGAGAATTTTTGGAGAATTATACTTCCGGCGGTGACCTCATTAAAGACGAAAGCGCTTGGAAAAAATTGATGAAGTATTACTTAACCAATATATTTATTTATGGCGTTTTATTAATCGCCGTAATTCTTTGCTTCCATTATATTGTAAATCCGTTTATTACCGACAAATTGACCGGTCATCTTTCGGGGCTGCTTATCAATCTCATCGATTCGGCGCTGACTATCATTGTGATGATACCGTTTTTAACCGGTATGATTGCATGTAACCTGAATCGGAAAGAGCAGGTTGTCAATCAAACTTCAAATAGCAGTAAAGCGAATCAACGGTGGATAACGGTTTTGGAATTGTTTCGCCTGTTTTTGGCTATGTTTTTCGTTACGCTTGTACTATTTATTAATTTTAATACTACCGCCTGGCAGATTATTTTCGTTTCGCTGTCAATCATTGTCTTTCTGTTTTTCGCACTCCGGAATTTCCAAGCGCACCGGTATATTGAAAGCCGCTTTTTATCCAATCTGAATCTGAAAGAGGAACAGGAGCGAAAAAAATATCCGCTGCGAACATCCATTAATGCGCAATTATCGAATCGCGACATTCACTTTGCGGAAGTAATCGTTTCGCCTGATTCGCCATTTATTGGAAAAAGCCTCAATGAGTTGGATTTACGGAATAAATATAATGTCAATATTGCTAAAATTATTCGCGGACATAAAGAAATTTATTTTCCAACCGGAAACGACTTTATATATCCTTCCGATAACCTTACGGTAATAGGTACAGAAGAACAAATTTCTTCTTTCACCAAAATAATGGAAACCGAAGATGCGGAAGCGCCTCAAATTAATAAACACGAAATTGAACTGTTGTCCTTTGTCGTTAATGCGGATTCGCCTGTTCTAAGTAAAAGTTTGTCTCAGATTGAATTTCGCGATTCGGGCTGTCTGATAATCGAAATAGATAGAGGGAAAGAAGTATTTGTCAATCCTGATATGTCGTTTGTATTTGAAGAAGGCGATTTGGTTTGGATTGCCGGCGAAAAGGAAAAGATATTGCAGTTTGTTTGATATTACAGCGAATATAAAAACTCGGGCGCGAAATTCAACTTGGAAACAGTATCATATTTATAAATGAAGTGAATATCTTTTAATTCGTCGGGTAATTCGATGCCATCTTCTTCGTAAAAATGAATAATCTCACGGACAGAGTTTTCAAAATCAGCTTTTGCTTCTTCTACAGTATTGCCTTCACCAATAATAATACTGTTTATATCTGAGGTAAAAACTCCATAAGTTCCATTTTTTCCTCTTTCTATTGTTGCCGTTGCTATCATAAAAAATTATTATCTGTTATTTAAAAACCTATCTCTTTTTTTAATCTGTAATATAACCCCACTCTTACTTCTTGAGAATCATGCCTCTCAATTTCAATTGGATAATCTTTATCTTTATGGCGATAAACGTCGTGTTTGCCTCCGTGTCGATATAAATACCATCCTTTTTTCTCTGCAATTCTTCTGATTTCCGACCATTCCATTTTGTTTAGGCTTTGATTACATTGCAAAGATATTACACTTTTGTAATATATACAAATTTTCTGTAAATTTGTATCCGTAAACCGAAATTTATTTTTAAAATGAAAGCATTAAGCATATTTATTTCTATATTTCTTTCCGTAAATCTGTTTTCTCAAGAGGCGGCTCAAACGGTTGAAAGTTTCCTGTCGCGGTGCCAATACCAGCAAGCGATTGATTATCTGAATCAGAAAAATGATACAACGAAAGAAGCTGATATGCAGAGAGTTTTATGCTACAATTATTTACATAACTATCCGAAAGCGGTTGACATTTTGTTATCCCTTCAGAAAAAGGATTCTGCTGATGTTCAGGTGAAAATACAATTAGCCTCAGCTTACAATCAATTATCCATGTTGCCGGAAAGTATTAAATGTTTTGACGAACTGATAAAGATGGATTCAACGAATACTTATTTTAAAATCCGGAAAGCGGATTTATTATACCAGTCGAACAAATATGACTTGGCATTGGAAGAATATAAACAGGCTTTTAATGACAATAATTCGTCCTATTTATCCAAACAAATTGCTTCTTGCTTTGAAAAAACGCAACAATGGGACAGCGCTAAAATATATTTTGAGTACGCTTTGAAAATAGATTCAACAGACGAAAAATCCAAAATAGAGTTAATAAAAATAGATATAAATCAGGAAAAATATGCAGCAGCATTATACCGTTCAGAGGTATTTCTTTTAACAGATACAAATAATATACAGCTGAATATTCTTAAATCGTTTTGTTTCTATGAATTAAGCGACTACACAAATGCCATAGCAAATTTTGAGCGATGCCGCACGTTAGGCGATACTTCTCTTTTAGTTAATAAATATTTGGGGTTCAGCTACTTTTTTACCAATAAAGAAGATAAAGCCTATCCCTGTTTGATTCAGGCTTTCAGTCAGGATACGACAAATAATAGCGTTTTATACGCTTTAGCTTCAGTCAATCAAACACTTGAAAATTTTCCTGAAGCAATCCGGCTATTTGAAAAGTTGATACAAAGAGTAGTTCCTACAAATAGCGTTTTATATACTTACTATAAAAAATTAGCAGATTCTTATCATAAAAATAAAGATTATCAGCCGGCAATTGATAATTACAAAAAAGCCTTGAAGTATTTTTCCGGTTACCAAAATCTTGAGTTATTATTTAAAATAGCAGACCTGTATGATGTCTATTTGCATAATTATGAAATGTCGATTGGCTATTACAGGCAATATAGAGAAAGCTTAGTTGACTATATGCAGTTTTTAGAGAAAAGCGACTCTACAAATGAAAATGAAATTAAAAGCGTATCAAACAAACTAAAAAATTTGGATGAACAAATAAATTATGTAGAAGGTAAAATCAAAAAATAATATTGGTCATTTTCTCTATTTCATTCCAAATTTCAATTAAAAAACACTATCTTTGCGCATTATATTTTTTGTAAACTGAAATTACACTTATGGATTTTTTACACGAAGTTTTGCACTTTTTTATCTCATTGATACGCGATACGGGCGGAACATTAGATATGCTTGTATCTGACTACGGGATTTGGGCTTACGCTATTTTGTTTTTGATTATTTTCTGTGAAACGGGTTTGGTGGTTACGCCATTTCTGCCCGGCGATTCACTCTTGTTTTTAGCCGGCGCTATTGCCGTCCGTCCCGAAAATCCTTTGCACATTTACTGGCTTGCCCTTTTACTGATTGCGGCGGCATTTGCGGGAGATAATACAAATTACATGATTGGAAGATTTTTCGGAAGAACCCTGTTCGGTAATCCTAATTCCAAAATATTCAAACAGTCATACTTGGAAAAGACCAATCACTTTTACGAAAAGCATGGAAAGAAAACCATCATATTAGCCCGATTTGTGCCCATTGTAAGGACTTTTGCTCCATTTGTTGCGGGCATGGGAAAAATGAAATATAAACATTTTATCTCTTTCAGCATACTGGGAGGAATCTTGTGGGTCGGTCTGTTTACCGCATTGGGAGCGCTTATCGGACGAATGCCGTGGATAGAAAAGAATTTAGATAAGGTTGTAATTATTATTATCGTTGTATCCATAATGCCTGCGATATATGAATTTGTAAAAGCAAAATGGAAAAAATAGCAAACATACCCGATAAAGGGACAAAAAAGCGAATCGTAATTATCGGCGGCGGATTTGCCGGATTACAAATGTGCAAGAAAATTGATACGCGGTACTTTCAAATCGTTTTGATTGATAAAGTGAATTATTATCAATTTCAACCGCTTATGTATCAGGTAGCAACAGGAGGACTGGAACCGAGTTCCATTGCCTATCCGTTGCGTAAAACCTTGCAAAACAAAAAGAATTTTCACTTCAGAACTTGTCTTGCCAAACAAGCGCTACCTCAGGAAAAAATATTGGAAACAAGCATAGGTTCATTAGATTACGATTATTTGGTGATAGCTACCGGTTGTGATACAAACTATTTCGGAAACGACAGCCTTAAAGAAACGACTTATGCGCTGAAATCCATTTCCGAATCGTTGCTTGCCCGGAACAGAATATTATTCAGTTTTGAAAAAGCGATAAGCGTTCGCACAGAGGAGGAATTTGAAGAACTGATGAACTTTGTCATCGTAGGAGGAGGCGCTACCGGAGTAGAACTTGCGGGCGCTTTAGCCGATATGAAAAAGACCGTACTTCCCAAAGATTACCCCGATTTGGATTTCAATAAGATGGAAATACATCTGGTGGATGCTTCGCCCCGTTTGCTTGCGGCAATGTCGGAAGAATCATCGGCAAAAGCGGCAGCAACGCTGACCAAGCGCGGAGTAATCATTCATCAGGATATTTCCTTGAAAAGTTATGAAACGCCTTTTGTAGAATTAAGTACAGGCAGGAAAATCCGTTCCCGCAACGTGTTTTGGGTAGGAGGAATCAAAGCAAACAGTTTGCCGGGGTTGAGCGACGAATCCTATAACAGAGGAAGAATCCTTGTAGATGAATACAATGCGGTAAAAGGATATGAAGGCATTTACGCTATCGGAGATACTTGTCTGATGATTTCCGAACAGTCGCCGAAAGGTCATCCGCAAATAGCGCAAACAGCTTTGCAAATGGCTAAAAATCTGGCAAATAATCTGAATAATGAAGGGAAAGGCAGTCCCATAAAAGAAAAATTCGTATATAAAGACAGAGGCACCTTGGCTACCATCGGACGGAATGCCGCTGTCGCCGATATATGGAAACTCCATTTCGGCGGAATGATTGCCTGGTGGCTATGGCTTTGGGTTCATATATTATCCATTGTCGGAATGAAAAATAAAGTCTTCATATTAGTCGATTGGGTTTGGAGCTATATCACTTACGACGTGTCGCTACGACTTTTGATACGTCCCAAACCCAATAGCATGTACGAAAAGGAATAAATAACAATGACAGTCTTTGGATACTGTTAGAGATTTTATACTCCCAACGACCAGCCTTGCCGATATGTCGGGTGAATATACTCTTCGGCAGCCTGTTTCGCATTCAACGTTATTACGCGCGGATCCTGCTTGGGAATACCGTTGGCTATCTTCAACACATCACTGTCGGACAGATTAGTGATACGCATATTGACTCCATCCCATAAAAGTTTCCTGTTCAAACTTTTCATTCTTACGGCTAAGTTACCCATAACCACCATTTCGTTGAGCGGACCGGAATATTCAAAATTGGAAAGTGGCAATACCCTGTTTTGCGGAGATTCTTTGCATGCTCTTACAAAATCCATTTCGTGGCTCATCCCCACGCGGCGCAAACGAGCGGGCGGCTTGGGCATACCTTTGAATTTGCTTTCGGGTAACAGACGATATTTTTCGCCGTAATTTCCGCATACCAGCGTTCCTTTATCGCCATGGAAAATAACGCCGTTACGATCGACTCCCAATTCTGCGTCATCCGGTAAATCTGCGGGACGTTCGGGAAGTAATCCTCCGTCGTACCAATTCACAGTTACAGCCGGCATGTTTAATTTACCTTCTTTCGGACGGGCGGGAAAATTATATCGAATAGTGGAAGCCACCGGAGCGCTTTCGGTATTGATGGCGGTTGAGGAAGCTTCTACGGAAACGGGATGTCCCAACTTCATTGCCGAGAATACCACATCAAGCACATGACATGCCATATCGCCGAGAGCGCCGGTTCCGAAATCCCACCAACCGCGCCAATCCCAAGGGTGATACGCCCGATGATAGGGTCGCATGGCTGCCGGTCCTATAAATAAGTCCCAATCTAAATAATCGGGAACCCACATCCCCTGTTCGGGACGTGTAAGTCCTTGAGGCCAAATCGGACGGTCGGTCCATGCATCTACCCGCGTAACTTCGCCGATGGCGCCGCTCCATATCCATTCGCAAACCTCGCTGACCGTATCGTTGCTGTGACCTTCATTACCCATTTGAGTTACAACACCGTAACGCCGAGACGCTTCAAGCAGGGTCCTCGATTCATACACCGAATGGGTCAGCGGCTTTTGAACATAAACATTTTTTCCCGCTTGCATCGCTGCCAGAGCAGCTACGGTATGCGTATGATCGGGAGTAGCTATCACTACCGCATCGATACTTTTTCCATATTCGTCAAGCATCTTTCGGAAATCGACAAAATGTTTGGCATTGGGAAAATCGTCGAAACAGCCTTTGGCGTATTGCCGGTCGATATCGCATAAGGCAACGATATTTTCCGACTTCATGTTGTTGAGGTTTACCCGTCCTTTTCCTCCCACGCCGATACCGGCAATGTTCAGTTTATCGCTTGGGGCAGTATGTCCGAGACTGCTTACGGCAAAACTCGGAACAATGGCAAAAAGACCTGCAGCAGACGCCGTAGCGCCGATAAAACGGCGCCTTGAAATTGGTTGGTTCATGATATTATAATATTATATGTTATAATTCTTTTATCTTAATATTCCGAAACCATATCGTAGCTTCCCCGTGTTTGCCCTGAAAGCCAATGTATCCCTTGGTCGGCAATTCGGCGTAGGGTTTAGGCAGCCATGCCGGAATTTTCGAACCGTCTGGATTGACTGTCCCTGATGTCCAAAGATTCATATCCATGTCAACAATTTTTTTACCATTCAAATATACAATGATATTTTTCCCTTTGGCAATGATTTTCATTTTATTCCACTCCCCTGCTTTTTTCACCACATTGGGTTGGGATGCGCCGAGATGTCCATAAACGGCGCCGCAAAGCGAATGCGGATGTTCGTTCTTCCATTTGGGGCAATAATCGTCAGCAATTTGAATTTCCACCGCGTTGGGAATCCAATCACGTTTGTTTGTGCAATAGATAACGACACCGCTGTTGGTACAGTTGTCGTTTTTAAAATCAAGCGTTAGCTCAAAATTTTCATACTCTTTTGTCGTCCAAATCGCATCGTCAGCCGCAGCGGACAATACGCCTTTTTTGTCAACCGACCATACATCTTTGTTGTACTCAGCATTAGACAAATTGGCTGTAAATAATGGTACGGCTTTCCCTTTTGCCTGACCAAACGACGGAGCGCAAATACAAACAAAGCACATCATACATAGAATTACATTTTTCATTTTGATAGAAATTAGAAGTTAATAAATCATAATATTTAACAGAACAAAAGTATAACAATTATTTAAGAGTTGCAATTTATTTTTACACTTATTTATCATTTCCCCCCCACCTTTATCTTTTCCCGCTTATACGCAATTTTTCCATTGTCAGTCACTCCCTCAATTACGACCGAATAGGTCGATGGAGTGTCTGCCGTATAGAAGCGGAAAGAGGCTTTTCCCGATTCGTCGATCGTGAGGCTCGGTTGCCAGTGAATAGTTGTTCGCAGGTCGGGTTTTGAATCAATGCGAATCGAATCGTATTTGGGCGCATAAAACTCAACCGGTTTTTGAAAGCCCAACGGCATTACTCTTTTGATATACGGCTCGTCTTTAGGCGCCTTCCCTTTTCCCGTCTTGGTATAAATAGCTATTACGCCGCCTCCGCCATTGAATCCGAAAGCAACTAAATTACCCGGAGACGTCAATACATCGACTTGAGCAACATCCGATGCAACCAACAGAGCATCAATAGACGGATTAATAAACTGTGAAGTCCTCGCCTCAGCAGGCACAATAACCGGCATCCCGTCAATTAACACGTATGCGTCTCCTTGAAGTCCGGCAATACTCAGCGTTAATTTACCCGGACTTCCTGAAAGTCTGACACGCGGAACCCGCATAAATAAAGCGGTTAAGGATGAAGGTGGAATTCGGTCTATCTGCTCTTCGGTAAGAGAGTAATCGGGAGTTAAGTAATTACTTGATTTTCTTTCCGGAAGTTTTTTTGCATTAACGGTAATCTCTTTCAATTGAATCATACGCATTCCATGTTCATACGTATATTGCTGTTCCGCCTTGTCGGCATATTTGGCAAACACGTCCCGTCCGAAAGTATCATATACAGGGACGGGAACCTTTCGTTTCGGACAGGGCGCCTTGTCAAGCGTCAATTCAAAGTTATTACTCCTTTTTTCAGGTCCTGCCTGAACCGCAAACCAAGTGCTGTCGGGTGCATCTTCAACAGACAGGTAAAACCGCCCGAGGCTGTCGGTAAGCGTATTCCCGTAATAGCCGCCGTTGACGGAAAGGATATTCACGCTGACATTGCCTGCCGGCAGCTTTTTTGTTTTCAGCGCTTTAATTACCGTTTGAGTTACCGTTCCCGATATTCCGTATTCTTTTTCCGAAAGCGTGTCGGGATATTGGATGTCGTTCCGGACAATCCGTTCCGTATCGTAGCGCCGCCAGCCCTGAGTGAGCATCAGTAAATCGAGCGCCCAGTCCGACTGTGCAGTCTTTTGAAAGTAAAAAGCAGGGTCGAATATATTTCCTCGCAAATCGGATGTCAGTAAGAGCGAAGTCAGAATATTGGAGGTAGTATCTACCGCCACTTCTCCGTCATCGGTCACCGCAACCGAAACATTGCCCTGCAAGGGTTCTCCCGATTCGTCCGCGAGATTTAACGTAAACTCGACCGGACTTCGGGGAGCATAACTGTTTGAGTCCATCACGCAGGTAACTTTCGCTTGGTCGTCTTCATTATTTACAAACACCAACCTTTCGCTCAAGGGGAGCATATTTCTATCCAACAAAAGCAGATTGGATACGCCCGAAGGAAATAAATCTTTCGGGAAAGCAACAGGCGCATCCGGATTTTCCAGAATACGGACATCCTGTACTACGCCTCGCGTATGAACGAGCAAGCATAGGGTGTCAAACCTCTCTCCCGACCCCTCTCCAAAGGAGAGGGGAGCAGGAGCGTGGTTTATTTTCACCATCAGCCGGTCTTTGTTCCATGCCGCCGACAGGGCATAGCCTTTTTCCTTGACGGCAGGCAGGTTGAATTGTTTGGATTGTCCTTTGCCGTCGGTGCAAACGGCGTAACAGGTTTTGCCTCGTTCGGGAGTTAACATGAATTGACCCATTCCGCGAATATCGGTTTTAAACTGCGTGATTTCGTTTCCTTCCCGGTCGAAGACTTTTCCGCTTACGTTGATGGATGTTCCGTCTCTTAGCATCGCCTTGACTGCAATGCGTCCCATACAGCCGACCAAGGCATTGCCCCCTTCCGGATAAAACGATACGTCAAAGTCATCTTCAGGCAAAGGCAGAGGAAGAGGCGAAGGGGTCTTAACAGGTTTCTGTTTTGTAACATTTTGAATCGTGCCGGTCGTTGGATTAATAATATGAATATTCTTTATGAAAAAGAAATCCTCGTCCAATTCCCGCATCAGGTTGGTGTAAGCGCGGAGAGTATAATTTCCTTCCGGCAGATTCTCCGGAACAGACAGGTATCCGCTGTAAGCATCTTTTCCGAAGCCCGCTTTCGCGCGGCTGACCACCGAATCGCGCGCATCGAACAGTTCTGCATAAACGTAATTTGCCGAAAAATCCGGAAGATGCGAAGCGGCATCCGCTACGTGGGCGCGAAACCAAATCCGTTCGCCTGCAAGATAATAAGGCTTGTCGGTCTGAAGATACACCTTTTCCTGCGGAAATACGCTCAATTGCCGCTCAAAACGCTTGGCAACAACCACAAGCGAATCTGCAATCATATTACCTGAACTTAACTCTTCACTCTTAGTTCTTAGTTCTTCACTCTTATCTCTTAACTCCTCAATCCCATACTCCACAGGCAACGTCATATTAAGCCCTGTGAGCGGTTCTGAATAATATATAACGGAAGAAAAACTTAATTGATTTTCCCAAGTACCATCCGGAAAAATACGTATGGAATCCCCGTTAGTATGAATTTTAGCCCTGAATAAGCCAATCGATTTCATCATGGTACTACTGAGTATATTATATCTGTCTTGTCTTGCAACGGGTTTTCCGAAACATGCCAGCATTACTCCTGTTGTAGTATCTGCCGGTATATACAATGTTTTATAACTTTTAGATTCATTAAGTTGTAAAATTTTTTTAAAATCATTAGATGAGAATGGCGTTAAAACCGTCTTAAATCCCATACCACTATTAGAGAAAACGGTTTTAATATCAGCTTTGAATAAAGCAAAACCGTTTTTAATCAATGAATCACGATATAGCGAGCGAATGAAATGCGTGACGGAAACCGAATATACTTTCTTCCTGTTGTTTTCCCATGTATTTTGTTCCTTCAAATTTTTTGGCGCTAATTTATTGAACATAAATTCTCCTTCCCAGTTAGTTATTTTGGTATTGTAATCATGAATGAAATATTTAAGCACATAGAGTATGCTGTATCCCGTTTCGTTGTTGATAATATTTAACGGCTCACGACAGGTAACCGTCAGTATATTTGCGGAATCATCATAATAAAAATAGGGCGACTTGAGATTCGTCGCATATAGCCCACCTTTTGACGGATTTTTTCCCAATATGGTTTCCCAGAAAAGGTCGATATCCTCGCTACGGAACTTGACTTTTTTCACCACTGCTACTTCTTCGAGTTCACGAATTTGCAGAGCTGCATTAAATGTTTCCGACATCTGCCCCGGTTTAATATCTTTAAAAACAGGCTGATAACTTACGTGAGAAACCACCAGGCGATAACTTCCCTCGCTCGGTATTACCAGATGATAAAAACCTGCAGTATCTGTCGTAATCCCTATGGTTGTATTGGCAATGAAAACCGAAACGCCCGAAATCGGATCGCCGTCTTCGGAATCGGTAATGCGTCCGCTGATGGTACGCTGAGCAAATAATGTGAAAGGGACAACCCATAACAGCAATCCGAAAAATAGTTTTTGCATGTTCATGGCGTTAATTCTTTTGTTTTACATTTCCTGTAATAGTTAAGGTATGCGGGCTGCCTTTTGCGTTTGAAAAAACGGTAATCCTTTTTGAGAAAAAGCCGGCTTCTTTTGCCGTGAACTCAACTTTCACTTTCAATTTCTCTCCCTGCTTTGCCG
>Ga0209629_10001783_pt1 | contig 14041 bp, 12 predicted proteins | sample TergutCu122P5_FD_187286 | JGI IMG/M metagenome (GOLD analysis project Ga0209629, IMG submission 187286) | Cubitermes ugandensis P5 segment gut microbial communities from Kakamega Forest, Kenya - Cu122 P5 (SPAdes) (version 2) | ecosystem: Host-associated > Arthropoda: Insects > Digestive system... | reverse complement strand
ATCTGTTCAAGCCACTATCAGTGTAGGAAGTGGTGGTGGCGCCAACGGTCTTTATGAGTTTCCAGCCAGTCGAGCCATTAGGTGATCGCCAGACCTGATACCCGGTGTAGCCTCCGGACAGCAGGGTCCAGGACAGCTTAGCCCAGTAGTTGCCGCCAGTGATCTTTGAGTTCGGGCCGTGGGTCAGCTTGATAGTGTAGGCGCAACCATCTGGAAGCGAGTTCCCAAATACAACGTAATAGGTGCCTGCATCCAGGCTGCCTTTCAATGTTGTTCCCATATTCCCATACGCGAGGATCTTGTTATTGGCGTCCCTGAGCGAGAAGGATTGACCTTTCATTGAAGCGGTGACCGTGTTTCTGACCGAGATCTCAGTGGGGTAACTTAGGGTGAACTTATAGCAGTCAAACTTATCGGCACTTGAGGTATAGCCAGAGGAGCCGATAATGCCATAGTAGGTTTTATCCCATCCGATTGTATTGGCGGTCGTAATACTGTTGTTGTTACCGAGGATCGGCTCGGGGAAAGATTCAGTAGCAGCTGAGAAAGCTGTTTTAAGATTTACTGTGTTTGTGGTGGAGCTAACGCCCTCGAGCCTTAGATAATATGTTCCTGCTGGTAAATAGAAACCCTTCGGCGAATGCAGCTCCAGAAATTCGTACAACATATAGCCATAGTTCTGTTTGGGAAGCCACATCACCAGGCCAAGCTCGTTGTAGTACGTACTGCTTGGAATGCTATTGGAGATTACCAGCTTTCCTGCTTGAGAAAGGACTATCTTATGGAAAGAGACCTGTCCATATGTGGTTATAACGTTCAGACTTGAATTGGGGGAGAGAGCAGCTCCTGCCTGGGAAGTTATCGTTGCTGCTGAATACGTATCCCCGCCACTTGCCATTGGGCTGTAGGTGGAACTCAGGGCAGTGTCCTGAAGTTTGCCTTTCGCTTGTGGAAACGGAGTAGGCTCTAGTCCGGTTTTCACACTGGCGCTGGCTGAAGATGTTGTTGCTGCGAAAGCTGCGGCAGGCATCATACCGATGACCAGTGCTACAGCGAGCAAACCGCGCACCACTCTATGAAGCCCTCTCTTATAGTTGCGTTTTTCCATGATCCCTCCTGATTCGTGTTTGTTCGTAGCTGTTAGAGCTGTTGCGCTGCTGATCTCGATTTTGTACCACCTCTTCCTGTTGCCTGTTCAGCACATGAATATACTACTGTATTATACGCTTGGCGCGTCGCTCGGGTTACAAGGACGATTGGTTTTCTGCAAACGGGAGTCCGGTGATCAGTTCAGTTTCAGTTGCTGTGGTGTGCAAAGGAGCCCCCGGGCTTGCTACAATGTGTATCTATGACTGGATATCCCCATAGCCCTAACACTACGAAGCCATCTGCTGGCCAGAAGCGACCGGTATCGTCCTCCGCGCTTTTCAGCGCATTGCTGTTGCGTCTGGGGCGTCCCATCGCACAGTTGTATTATGACGCCGTCAAACGTCGTCATCCGGTGCGCCACAAAGTCACCTTGCTCTCGCGTCAGTCGGCAAACCTGTCACTCGACTTCCGGCTTCTTATCGCCGAGTTGCGCGAGCGCGATCCCGAGCTGGAGATCGCTGTTCATAGCCTACGAGATGAAGGTGGTATGCGTGGGCTGAAGGCGATCATCTCAAGTTTAAGCTCTGAGTTGCGCGATGTTGCGTCGTCACAAGCCGTTATCCTCGATGGCTACAACCCGGCGATCAGCTACTTTGACCAGCGCCCTGAGCTCTATGTGCTTCAGATATGGCACGCGCTGGGGGCGATCAAGAGGTTCTCGATGCAATCGCTTGACACAACTGGAGGGCGCAGCTCAGCGTTAGCAAGAGCAGCGCGTATGCATCATGGGTACTCGCAGATCCTCTGTGGGGGGGCGGGGAGTATTCAGGTGTTTGCGGAGGCTTTCGGAGTTGCGCCAGAGTGTATCGTCACAGCGCTTCTGCCACGGGTCGATGAGTTGCGAACTCTGAGGTCCCAACCAGGCGCAGCAGATCAGCTGCTTTATACGCCGACTTTTCGCGACAGCCCTCAGGCGCGCGCGCAATGGTGTAATGCTGCGCTCGAGTTGGCCGATGCTGCGGATGTGGCGGGCCTGAACCTGACGATCATCCTGCATCCTCTCAGTTTCGTGCAGATGCAACGTGACGGTCTTGCTGACGAACTTGCTGCGCTGACGCCCTATCTGGAGACAGGGCGCTCTACTCAGGAGCTGCTTCCGGATTGCGCTCACCTGATCACGGATTATTCAGCAGTTGCTTTCGAGGCTGCGCTGGCCGGTCGAAACGTCTGGTTCTATGATTACGATCTGGATGAGTATCTCGCTGGTCGGGGACTCAACATCGATACGGCACTTGAGTTGCCCGAGGCCACTTATCAGACTGCGCCACAGCTTATCGAAGCATTGCGTGATGCGGCGCCTGACAGTAAAGTAAGCGAGGCGAGCCAGGCTTTCTTCTCACGTTACCTGGCGCAGGAAGAAGGATCAGCAACTACTCGTGTGGCAGATATGGTGCTTTCCAATTGCGACAGCGCATGCATAACAGATCACGGGGCACAGGTGTAGTGTCGAAACTTAAGCATATGGCTCGTCGCACTCCGGTTCTTCGCAGGTGCTATCGCGCATTGACAAAACCGCGAAGAACAGTCCAGCAGGCGATAGCGCGCTCTTCAACTGTTGATAAGACGCTGATCTTCTTCGAGAGCTTTGGCGGGCGCAGTTTTGCGGATTCACCCAAGGCGATCTATGAGGCCCTGCTTGCTGATGAACGGTTTTCCGCGTTTCACTTCGTCTGGTCTTTTGATCATCCTGAAAATCATCGTGCTGAGTTCGACACGTTGCTCAGAACTACATTGGTTACCCACAACACCAAGGCGTATCGTCAGGCACTTCACAAAGCGAAGTATTGGGTCGTCAACGACCTGGTTGCTCTCGAGACCGCCAAGCTTCCCACACAAGTCATGCTGCAGTGCTGGCACGGAACTCCGCTCAAGCGTTTGCGAAGCGATGTGGTTGAAGGCACGCGCAACGCCACGAATTCTCGTGCGGACTTCGTGCTCATGAACAAACTTGATGTTCCCCGCTGGGATCATCTGATCTCTCCATCACCCTATGCAAGCAGGGTGTTCACAACAGCCTTCGACCTTGAACAGCTTGGTAAGACTGACATCCTGTTGGAAGTCGGCTATCCTCGCAACGAAGCCCTCTATCATCCTGATCAGGAGAGGCTGGAGGAACTCCGCGTCGCGCTCGATCTTCCGACAGACAAGAAGATCATCCTGTATGCCCCCACCTGGCGTGATGATCAGTATGACGTACAGCAAGGCTATACCTATCGCGCAACGGTTGATTTCGATCACCTGCGCGAAGAACTGGGCGACGAGTATGTCCTGCTGTTCCGTGGCCATTACTATATCAAGAGCGGTTTTGATCTTGAGCGCTATCAGGGATTCGTAAAGAACGTCTCAGACTACGATGATGTGAACGATCTCTTCCTGCTGAGCGATGTCCTTGTGACAGACTACTCTTCGGTGTGTTTCGACTATGCCAACCTTGATAAACCGATGATCTTCTTCATGTACGACAAGGAGCATTATGAGGAAGAGCTACGGGGGTTCTATTTTTCCGAGTCGGTGCTGCCAGGCGAGATCGTTCGTACTGAGCAAGAGCTTGCTGTTGCGCTGAAGGATCTGCGTGCCTACACGGAAGCATGGAGCGATAAACGCGCTGAGTTTCGTGCTGAGTTCGCTCCGTTAGACGGCGACCATCCAACTCAGAAGGTCATCGATCGCGTTTTTCTGGCTGATCAGCTTTCCTGATCAGGGCTTGACCCGAGTTCATCTTTTATCCCTGTGGTCGATACGCCTTCAGTTCTTGGTAGGAAGACCAGCTCGCAGTAGCTTCTGAGCTGTTCGAAGCGTTCGTCGCCCTCCCAGTCTGAGCCCATGACGATGACGTCGATGTTATAATTCTTGATGTCATCGATTTTCTGCTCCCAGGTTTTTTCAGGAATGACCAAGTCAACATACCTGACCGCATCAAGCATCTCTTTTCGGATGCTGTAAGAGTGGAAAGCCTTTTTACCTTTGATCGTATTGAACTCATCAGTTGAAAGTGCGACGATGAGCTCGTCCCCATATTCGGCGGCACGTCTCAACAGACGGATGTGTCCGTAATGTAGTAAGTCGTATGTACCGTATGTCAGAACCTTCCGCATGATCCGTTCCTCTAAGCTCGTTACTACTTGCTATTCTATATCATCAGGCTTCTCGATAGTTTTGCAGGAAGGTCGTTCAGGGATTACGGGGAGACTTGGATAAGGTAAAATGGCATTTGCGATAATCGGAAACGTCGATCATCCCTTGTTGGTTTAAGGAGGCAGATTTGGGCCAGACAGTGCTCGGTATTATTCCAGCCCGATACTCTTCTTCACGGTTGCCCGGAAAACCTCTGTCAGATATCTGTGGCAAACCGATGATATGGTGGGTATATCAAAACGCGAAATCAGTTACAGGCTTTGACAGAGTGGTGGTCGCGCTTGATGACGAACGCGTAGAGCGCGTCTGCGAAGGTCTTGGAATGGAATACGTTATGACAAGTCCCGATCACAAGCGTCATCTTGATCGGCTGCACGAGGTTTCTGAGAAATACGCGTACGACTACTATGTAAGTGTATGCGGAGATGAACCGCTGACTACTCCCGAGGCGATAAGCCAGGTTCTTCCTGATGGACAGGATGTATCCGACGCCCCCTACGTGCTCTCTCTGATGCGGGAGTTGCAGGATCCGCCCGAGACGAACGATCCAAGTAACATCAAAGTCGTGACGAGCTGCAGTGGGAGATGTCTCATCATGACACGTTCGCCGGTGCCCTTTCCTTATGTGAGCAGTCGGTATTCGTACAAGAAACTTGTGGGAATCGAATGCTTCAACAAAGCAGCACTCGACTTTTTCGTTTCGACAGAGATGGCCCCCTGTGAGCAGGCTGAAGACATCACTTTGATGAGATTCATCGAGAACGATGTTCCGGTGATCCTTCTTCATACCGATGAATATCAGTTGGGGGTAGATACGGTGAACGACTTGGAAAAAGTAAGAACGATACTATCAGCAAAACTGAAGGGAGAAACCGATGGGTGAACCATATTATCAAGACTACCTGGATACTGTTTTCCAGGGAATGAGCCGCGCGATCGCGACCAACGACCAAGGGATAGTGTTGGATATCAACGCCGCTTTGGCCGAGTGGGTGAACAAGACAAAGGCTCTTCAGAGCGCCCGGGGCCATATCTTTTTCGTAGGTAACGGGGCCAGCGCGACTATGGGCGAGCATCTTTCTCATGACTGTTTCCAAAACGCGGACCTGCTTACAGAAACGGTGTCTGAGACGGCGCATATCACCGCGATAGCGAATGATATCTCATACGATGAGGTGTTCAGCTACCGTATACAGAAATCCGCTGAGGCCAAAGACATGCTGGTGACGATCTCGTCGTCAGGGAACTCGCCAAACATCATCAAAGCGATAACGGCTGCTCACGAAGTCGGTATGTACGTCGTGACTCTCTCTGGTAAAAAGGAAGACAACGCCTCGCGCCGAATGGGAGACATCAACTTGTATGTTCCTCTTGAGACTTATGGCTTGGTAGAGTCAGCTCACGGGGTGCTTCTCCACTGTTGGCTGGATCTGTTTCTTGATACGTACATGGGAGGACGACATTAATGCTTATCTGTGTTGGTGCATCTTCATTTGGCAAGGCTGATACCACAGCGCTTGAACTGCTTGAAAACAAGGGCTACGAAGTCAGACTTAATCCTTTTGGGCGAAAATTGACTCCAGAGGAGACGGTCGAGTTCGTCCAGGGCGCCGATGGTCTTCTCGCGGGGCTGGAAGAACTGAGCGAAGAAGTTCTGAGCGCTTTGCCTGCCCTGAAGGCGATTTCGCGCATAGGCGTCGGAATGGACAATGTCGATATCGATGCCGCCTCAAAGCTCGGTATCAAAGTGTCCAATACACCCGAGGCTCCTGCAGCTGCGGTAGCTGAGATGACGCTGGCCGCTCTTCTGTGCTGTGCTCGAAACCTTGTGACGTCCAATGCTGCCATCCATCAGGGCGAATGGGCTAAGACCATGGGGTTCTCTCTCTATGGCGCAACTGTCTTGCTCGTGGGTTATGGGCGGATCGCGCACAGGTTCGAAGAACTTCTTCAGCCCTTCAAAGTCAGGATATTAACATATGATCCTGCGTTGGCTTCAGGACCAGGATTAGAGCAGACGTTACCACAGGCTGATGTGGTAAGCCTGCATGCATCTGGCGCTGAGTGCATAATCGGTGAAGAGGAGCTTGAGCTGATGAAGCCATCGGCGATTCTTCTGAACAGCGCCCGCGGCAAGCTTGTTGATGAGGCCGCAGTGGTTCAGGCACTTAAAACAGGGGCGCTTTCATGGTATTGGGCTGACAGTTTCGTTGTTGAGCCTTATTCGGGGGACTTGCAGGAAGTCGGAAACGCGCTGTTGACTCCTCATGCTTCAACATATACGGCTCTGTGCCGGCGAGACATGGAGCTTCAGGCAACGCAGAATCTCTTGAAGGATCTGGACGATGCTTGATAATAATGAACTATTAGATCTTGCGAGAACCGCGGCATGTCTTGCTGGAGAGTATCTCTCTGGCGAGGACGTTGCGCGAGTAGACAGCATGGCGGGGAAAGACATCAAGCTTGAAGCAGACAAAGCCAGTGAGGCTCTTATCCTTGAAGTACTGGGTCCGTCAGGCTTGCCGGTGCTCACAGAGGAAAGCGGTTCGATTTCCGGCAAGGGCGCTGAGGAAAGCGGTTTGCGCTGGATCATAGACCCTTTGGACGGCAGCATGAACTACTACAAAGGGTTGCGTGAACTTTGCTGCGTATCAGTCGCGCTTTGGGATAACGAAACCCCCGTCTTAGGAGTGGTCAACCGTTTTGCCATGCAGGAGATATTCGAAGGCATAGTCGGTGAAAGCGCCTCGCTGAACGGAGAACCGATCAGAGCCAATGGTCCGTCAACGATGGATCAGGCAGTACTTGCAACTGGTTTCCCCTTAAGAGGAGACAGCTCAGAGGCCGCACTCAAGCGGATGGAAGCTCGGATCATCGCCTCGAAGAAAGTTCGCATGCTGGGCGCAGCCGCTCTCATGAGTGTCTTCGTCGCCTGTGGGCGCGCTGACGTCTACTGTGAGTACGGTATCATGTTGTGGGATATCGCGGCTTCTGCCGCTATCGTTCAGGCTGCCGGAGGAGTTGTGTTGTTTGAAGATCTTGATGATTTCCGTTGTGATATCAAGTGCTTTTCTTCGCATGTGTTGATGGAGGACTTCTGTGCTCAAGGCTTATAGCTACAACGAAGGTGACACCGACGTGTCACATGACCAAGACGATGGTTTCATGGAGAGGCAAAGGAAACTTGCGACGCAGTTTCTGAAAGAAGAGCACGTAGGGGTCGAGACGCGAGTCTGTCCGTCGTGCGGCGAACAGCGCTCAGGGTTCTTCGCCGTGATCTCTTCGATTGAGTATCGGAGCTGTGAGCGATGTCAGAGTATCTTCGCCTCAGTAAGCAAAGATACTGCCGCTCGGTACCGGGCATACAAGCCACTTATCGAGTTCAAACAGGCCAAGGATTTTCAGGAGAACGCGCAGCGATCACGGAGAGGAAGTTGGGAGGACCTGCTTCGTTGGATCCAATTCAGATGTGCGCGCTTTCTGGGATACAAAGAGGACCTTTCGGTCGTTGATATAGATAACATCTATGATGATCTTTCGAACCTGATCAAGGATTCCGATCTGTGTGACCGTTATACCAGAACACAAGACCTGCCAACAGATCATATGGGCGCAGATGTCGCGCTTTATATCGACCATCTTCGGGAAGATTCTGATCCCGCCAAGTCTCTGACAGCTGTTCGTAACGCATTGCGCCCCGGCGGACTTCTCTTTTTGACTGCGCGCCTGGGGACGGGATTCGATATCCTCACCCTTAAAGGATCGATACATAACGTGTTTCCCTGCGAGCATCTGTTCTTGCCTTCTGCCGAAGGTCTGATGGAGCTCCTCGCCGCTTTGGGTTTTGAGGTCCTGGAGTTTTTCACTCCGGGAAACCTTGATGTAGAACAAGTGATGCGCGGTAGTGCCGATGCAGGTTACAAGAGTAGTTTCATCCAATACCTGCTGTATCGAAACGATCCGGTATTGCTCCATGATTTCCAGCGTTTTCTTCAAAAGAACGGACTCAGCTCCCATGCACGCATCATTGCGAGAAGGGCAGATTAAGCATGCGTAAACTTAAGACGGCCATTATAGGCATGGGGAAGATGGGCGGCATCCGCTACCATGCTGCGATGAGGCAGGGGGGCTATGACATCGTCGCTGTTTGTGATGTGAATCCGGAATCTATGAAAGACTTCTCCTGCATGCGCTTCACCGATGCAAAGGAGTGTATCGAGCAGTCACAACCTGAAGCGGTCATCATATGCACGATCAACAGCTATATCACCGACTTGGTTTGTTTTGCCCTGGAAAAAGGGATACATGTGTTTTCCGAGAAACCACCCGGGCGAAACCTCAGCGAAACACGTCAGATGGAAGCGGCACTCAAAGAGAGTGGAAAAGTACTGAAATTCGGGTTTAATCATCGATACCACTATTCCATCATCGAGGCGAAAACCCTTGTTGATCACAAGCTGCTGGGGGATATCATCTGCGCTCGAGGGGTATATGGGAAAGCGGGGAGCGCTGATTTTTCACGGGAGTGGCGCAATGACCTGGCAGTATCAGGTGGGGGCATCCTGCTTGATCAGGGCATCCATATGCTTGATCTCCTTTGCTATTTCCTTGGTGATTTCGCTGAGATCCAAAGCTCGAAAGATCAGCTGTATTGGAGCGGTATGCCAACCGAAGATTCTGTTTTCGCCCTGCTGAAGACAGGGGATGATAAGATAGCATCTCTCCACTCATCAGCTATCCAGTGGAAACACAAATTCGATCTTGATCTCATCTGCACGGACGGATGTATTTCGCTCAACGGGCTTCTCACCTCAACTCAAAGCTATGGTGAGGAGCGGATAACCTATTATCACAAGGACCATGAGCTCAGGTCAGGGAAGCTTGGAAACCCGGTCGAGTACCATATGGTGTTCGACCATGATGATTCATGGGGTTTCGAAATGCAGGAATTCTATGAGGCGGTTGCTTCGGGAAAGCCAGTTGTAAACGGGACCATCGAAGACGCCTTGAGAGTGATGCGTATGATCGAGACGATATATGGTGAGGGTGAGCTGTAGCTATGATCGTGCCTTTATTGCTTGAGTATGTGACCTCAGAAGACTTGAGGGACTCGAGGTCGTTCTTCTACTTCTGTCGTATCGCACTGGAAGAGAACGCTCCGATGATAATCAAGGAAGATTATCTCAACAGGATCAAAAGGGTTCGGCACTCGATAAAGCATAACGACGACTATGTGCGCCGAGGCTACCGCAGGATCTTTGATGTAAACGCAGATGTCGACATGGACGAGATCACGTTCTATCAGTTTCCCCTTGGGCTTGAGCAGCGCCTCATGACTGAAAACAATGACTCTATCAATGATCTTTACGCAAGCCTGCTATCGACTCGCTCAGAGATACTTGAGGAGTGGTTTGAAGAGGTTATAGACACCATCGAAAAAAAGCAGGGCGAGAAGATCGAAGCGTTCTATACGGTGCTTTCAAGCAGCCTCGAAAGTATCGAGCATGTAGCCGCGCGAAGAGGTATCAAGCTCATGTTTTACGACTGGGGCACTTTCAGGGCGCCGGTCTACTACAATAACCGCTTGCTGGATTATCATCCCTTCCTCAGTGAAGAGGGGGTGCGTTCAAGGTATGAGAACTTCCTCAGCGTCAGTGATGACCTCAGCTATCAGTACCTCTCGCGAAAACAGATGCTGGCGCTGTTGCTTGACCCCAGCCACTTGGATCTGTTGGATTTTTATGAGGATTCACCTGATCGTGAATTAGGTGTCGCGACCGGCTACTCCTCGTTCATGCCGCTTTCTGCAAAGAGCAGGTTTGACGATGAGGAATTGATGTATCGCGCCTATACCCGATTCAAGAAATCACAAGTGCTGGTTCGTCTGCACCCTAATGATCCTGCAAAATCTTCCTATGCCATCCAGGCAGTGGAAAAAGACAAATCAAAAACCTCAACAGAGTTCATACTGCGCTGTAAAGAGATCGCTTCTCTGGCTTCAAACGTCAGCATGGAAGCCGCTTACTGGAATCGTGGTGGTTACGCGATCTTCGATTCGCATGTAAGCTACCAGTGCAAACGAAATCTCGAAGACGCTTCCGTAAAAGAGGTTCCCGACTCATTCTTGAACTTCTATGCTTTTTGCTACAATGTGCCTGCGATATTTTGGGAGGATCTCGAGTATATCCACTGGCGTTTGAGCGAGCCGTCTGAGGCAGAGATCTTCAATAAGCACCTATCATACTGGCTTGAACTCCATGGGGTCGATGAAGAGATGCTCAGCCTTCCGGAAGAGGAGAGTATCGAGGCGATAATCGCGGCACGCAGGCAGAGCTTCGGATTCGTGCTTCCTGCGAGTCTTCAGAGCCTCTCGTCAGCGCAGATCGTTGATAAAGCCGCTGCATATCAACGACTGAGTCATTCCCGGATCTGGAAAGTTCTTGCGCCCGTGCGCGCTATGTTGAAACGTCGGAGGCTGTAAGCATGCGCGAGGGATCAACAGGTCTGGCTCTTCTGTGCGAAGGACTTCCTCTGAACCTCATCAGTAAGTATCGAAATGCTCTCTTCGGAGTCGCGATCCTCGGGATACTGATAAGTCATACACGGCAATTCGGGCTTCTATTTCCTGCGCTGGGGCGAAATAACATCTTTCAGCTTCTGGTGAGTTACGGGGTTGTCGGTGTTGATATGTTCCTGTTTCTCTCCGGTATGGGGCTTTTCTACTCCTTCTCGAAAGACGAGAAAGCCTATCCCTTTATCAAGCGCCGCTTAAGTCGCATCCTCCCGGCAGTCTTCATTATTTGCGGCGTCATTTGGGGTATACGTACTCTCGGTGTTCATAACAATATACCAGCGTTTCTCGCACGTATAACGCTTCTGCGGTTTTGGCTTAAAGGGGCGCATCAGATATGGTATGTTAACTTGATTCTATTACTCTATTTGCTTTATCCATACCTCTATCATTATCTGTTCGACAAAGAGGAAGGTGCTCTTCGAAGGTGCATTTTTCTTATTGTTGGGGTACTATTATTTAACTATGCTCTTCAGGTGGCCTATCCTGAGTTCTGGGCCTGGACGAGAATAGCGTTCACCAGGATTCCTGTTTTCGTTTTTGGCTGCTATTTTGGGAAGCTCGTGTATGAGCGTCGCAGATTGCCTGCCCAGTGGATATTCGTTTTCGCTCTGGGTCTTATCGCGGCGTTTTTGCTGAGGTTTTATATGCACGAGCCTTTTACTATCGCGGATTCGCACGATACGCTTTTGCATCTCCTCTTGGGCGTTGGTGCAGTTTGTATTTGCTACGTTCTTACCACTGTCTTTGAGCTGGTCAGTTCATTGAAGGCATCAAAAGCGGTCTTCGTATTTCTGAACCTCTTCGGCGTACTGTCACTCGAGATATTTCTTTCGCATATCATATTGCGTGATGAAGTATACAAGAAGTATTTCATGAAAGGCAGTGGTAGGATTAGGGAATATCTTGTAGTAGTGTTGGTTTCAATTGTTGTTGCGGCTGCCGTACACTATGCAATTGAAAAATGGTCACAGGTTTATCAGAAACTAAAGAATCGCCGTAGATCACCGGAGAGAGATATCGGGGTGACAGAAGATGTCTGATAAGCCAAACGGGCTAGCCCTTCTGCGAAAAGGCCTCCCTCTGAATCTGATCAGCAAATACCGGAATGCGCTGTTTGGTATTGCGATTCTCTGGATCGTTATTCACCATGGCGCAAAATTTGGAATCTGGTTTGGGTTTCTGGGAGAAAAAAACGTACTTAGCCGCTTTTTCGTTGACTTTGGCGATGTGGGCGTTGATATGTTCTTGTTCCTTTCCGGGATGGGCCTTTATTTTTCTTTCGTAAAAAACGAGAAGGTGTATCCGTTCCTTCAAAGGAGGCTTTCTCGTGTCTTGCCAGCATTTCTGATTATCTGTGGAACAACCTGGGCCGTTCGATGTATTGTCATGAACAATAACTGGCCAGCATTCTTGGAGCGAATCTCACTCATGCGTTTTTGGCTGAAGGGCAGCCAGCAGATCTGGTTTATCAACTTCATTCTGGTGTTATACGTTTTGTACCCCTACCTATATCACTTTCTCTTTGACAAGAGTAAGTACAATCTGAGGCGAGCAGTGATATTGATCGCAGCGGCGCTTCTCTTCAATTTTGCGCTCCAGCTCGCGTACCCAGAGTTCTGGGCAAGCACACGCGTTGCACTTACGCGGATCCCAGTTGCGATTTTCGGCTGCTATTTTGGAAAGTTGGTTTACGACAAGAAGAAATTGTCTGTGGCGTGGATACTCATATTTATTCTCCTTGGTTTTATAGCTTTCTACCTCCGGTATTATGTAAGGGAGCCCATAGTTTTTGCGGATTCACATGATACTTATATGCGCCTGCTGCTCGGTTTAGGCGGCGTTTGTTTTTGCTATACCTTTGCGATTGTTTTTGAGCTTGTCCAGGCGCATAGGATTACAAAAGTCGTTCTCATGCCCTTGTCTTTTCTCGGAGGGATATCCCTTGAGCTTTATCTTGCCCATATGATGCTCCGTGATGAACTATATGTAAAGTACCTCATGCGTGGCAGCGGACGGATCAGCGAATACCTCATGGTCGTTGCAGCTGCGATTGTAGTCGCTGCCTTGACGCATTTTCTGGTTTCAAAATGGTCAAACGTTTATGCCAGGCTGAAAGAGAACGTGTCATCGATCTGACTTGTTTGGGACAAATTAAAGCGAGAAAACTACTAGACAAGGAGAGTCGAAGAGATGGCAGGAATAGTTGCATTGATAAAAAGGTTCATGAAACTGTTCAACAAAGATTATTTCGCCAGAACCAGGTATAGTAAGTATTTTGAAAAGCTACCCCTGGATGAACACGCCATCCTTTTAGAGGCGCAGCAGGGGCGAGAACTAGATGGCAATATCTTCTATATCCTGAAGGAGCTTCATGAAAATCCGGAGTATCGGGATTACAAGCTGTTTGTTGTGACTGAGAAAGCCAGGATAGAAGAAATCAGATCTTTCCTGGAGCGGCATAACCTATCTCGTGTGACTCTGTTGGGCATCTCTACAAAACCATATTACAAAGCCATGGCCAGTGCCAAGTATTTAGTGAATGACACATCCTTCCTTCCTTTCTTCATAAAAAAAGAGGGCCAGGTATATCTGAACGTCTGGCATGGAACACCGCTGAAAACCATGGGGCGGCGGATAACAAAGGACTTGTATAGCTTGGGCAATGTACAAAAGAATTTCTTGGTGGCTGACTATCTCTTATATCAAAACAGTTTCGCCAGGGACCACATGGTTGAAGATTATATGCTGAGTAATATCGGCAGGGCTACCACGTTATTAGGCGGCTACCCCCGAAACGCTGCTTTCTTCCACGATGAAGAAAAAACACGCATCAGGGAAGAGCAAAAGTTGCAGGGCAAGCAGATCATAGCTTTTATGCCTACCTGGAGAGGCTCTCAATCGGGCCCTCAGGACAACACGCAGGGCAAGTATCTTTCTCGTATCCTTCCGAAGATCGATGAGGAACTGAACGACGATCAGGTTCTGTTTGTTAAATTGCATCCTCTCGCTGGAAAAGGGCTCAGATTCGATGGTTTCGACAAGATCCGCCCTTTTCCTGCTGAGTATGAAACCTACGAGTTCTTGAGCGCTGCGGATTGTCTGATCACAGACTACTCCAGCGTGATATTCGACTTTGCCGTTACCGGAAAGAAAATCATCCTGTTAGTTCCCGATAAGGATCAA
>Ga0209629_10001782_pt1 | contig 14044 bp, 9 predicted proteins | sample TergutCu122P5_FD_187286 | JGI IMG/M metagenome (GOLD analysis project Ga0209629, IMG submission 187286) | Cubitermes ugandensis P5 segment gut microbial communities from Kakamega Forest, Kenya - Cu122 P5 (SPAdes) (version 2) | ecosystem: Host-associated > Arthropoda: Insects > Digestive system >... | reverse complement strand
GCCAACTCAACCTCAAAGGCACTTGGCTCAGGCACTAGTGGTTCTGCTGTGTGTATTTCTTCCTGCCTAACATCCTTAGCCCCATGTACATTCAACAACTGGGAGAAATAATTCTTCCACCTCTTCATAAAACTGTGGGAGTCTGCAACCAAATCTCCTTCCTCGTCCTTTACTATAATAGTTCTCGGCTGGTAACCCTTCTTGAAGTCATTAATGTCCCTATACAAGTCCCTGATAATGTTGATCTTACTGTTAGTTTCCAGTTCCACGATTTTATCTTTCAGATATGCCTTCTTTTTATTCCTGAAGTGTCTGCTAGCATCGCGTCTTACATTGTTTAGATTATCTATTTTTTTAATAATACTAATAATATAATTTATTATTATTATTATTGTTATTTCTGCTGAGAACTTAACGCGTTAAATTTGTCGAATATAACTTTAAACTCCCGCGTAGCCTCGTGTTCGTAATTTTTGACCTACACAATACTTACAACCTGTCTAAATACCACATATCACACACCTGACTCAAATTAACCATTAGTATATTACAAGAGTGTGCCGATCCTAGAGGCCGCGCGGTCTAAGGCGTAGGTCTTCGGCCGCTCGCCTGCTGAGATTGTGGGTTCAAATTCCATCGGGGGCATGGATGTTTGTCTGTTGCGAGTGTTGTGTGTTGTCAGGTAGAGGTCTCTGCGACGGATTGATCACTCGTCCAGAGGAGTCTTACCGCCTGTGGCGCGTCGTTGTGTGTGATCAAAAACCTCGAAAACGAGGAGGCTAAAGCCCGCTACCGGTCTATGAAAATACAACCACAATGGGTTTTAACGCCAAGAAAACAAACAACAAACAAACAATATTACAAGAGTGCACATATCCCGGCCGCTAGATCTCCCGGCGACTAAACGTTGTACTGTAGTTCCTAATATTTGTGGTTCTGCGGTCTGTTCTGTACTCGTATATCTTACTCTTTAAATTTATGGAGAGCAAACTAGAAGATAAAATGTTGTGCACCGAATGATAGCAAGCATTCCCTGCCTTCAATCTGCTCTTAATTTCTTCCTGAATAGAATTATGAATTGTTAATGTTGTTCCCAAATATTTGAACTCTTCCACCCTTTCAAACTATTATCAATCTTTATATTATAACTTCGTCCTGCATTCTAATCTCGAGACATGACCATATACTTAGTTTTATCAGCGTTTTCTTCTAGATCAGTCTCTTCACTAGCAACTACTAAAGCTTCTGCTTCTTTATTTATAGTATGTACGCTTTCTACCAATATATTAACATCATCAGCATTAACCAGAAGCTGATGTGTACCATCTAATTTCAATCCATCCTGATATACCTGAACCCTCCTAATGGCGTACTCTAAAGAAGAGTTGAAAAGCAATGACAATAAAGTATCTCCTTGTTTCAAACCATTCCTAATAGGAAACATATCAGACAAATTCTTGCCTACCCGGACTCTACCATACGTTTCAGCGAGGCAAACTTTTATTGGCCTTGCCAGTTTCGTGGGGATACCAATCTCAATGAGAATATTATACAAGACCTCCCTTCTAACTGAATCATAAGCTTTCTTGAAGTCCATAAATTGTTGATGCACTGCTTCATTGTATTCCCATTTTTTCTCAAGTATTTGACGAATGCAGAATATATGGCCAGTAGTTGAACTGTTGCGTCGAAATCCACACTGATGATCCCCAATAATTTCCTCTGCATATGGAATTAACCTACACAGCAGGTTGTTGGATAGAATTTTGTACGTAGTTGGCAAAAGTGAAATGCCTCTATAATTACTACAATCTGTTTCATCACCCTTCCTATAAATAGTTAAAATGACCTACTTATTCCACTCCTCAGGCAATTCCTCCTTATTCCAAATAGAATTAATAAGTTAGTGGGTCTCATGGCTAAATATCCTATACCCTGCTTTAATCAATTCTGTCGGGATTTGATCAGTACTTGGTGATTTGTGTCCTTTTAGCTATTCAATAGCCATCTAAACCTCAAAGACACTCGGCTCAGGCACTAGTGGTGCTGCTGTATGTATGTCTCTCTGCCTAACATCATTAACCTCTTGTACATTGAACAGTCGAGAGAGGTGTTTCCTCCACCTAACCAAAGTACTGTGGCAGTCTGTAACCAAATCACCCTTCTCATCCTTACTATATTAGTTTTAGGCTGACAAACCTTCTTAAAATCACTGATGCCCCTATACAAGTCTCTGATATTTTTTATCTTACTGTTAGTTTGAAGTTCATTAATTTTAGCCTTCAGATATACCTTCTTTTTTTTCTGCCTTCAAGTCTTAAATTGTTGGGATTATCTAAATTTCTTCGGTTTGGATCCTGTACCCACTGCATTTTGGCCTGCTCCCTTTTCTAAATTGCTTCGGTTTGGATCCTATACCCACTGCATTTTGGCCTGCTCCCTTTTCTAAATTGCTTCGGTTTGGATCCTATACCCACTGCATTTTATCCTGCTCCCTTAGATCTAAAAAACCTAAACTTTCTTTATCAAATCATGGTTTATGCTGATTAAATTCGAACAGACATAGGCTGTCTTTAGCTGAGGTTTTGATATTCTCTTTGACGTTCTCTCCAGACCTACTTGTGTCTTCGCTGTAACTTAAGTTCTCCAAAGCTGCAAACGTGCTTGAGATCTTAATCTGACACTCTTGCCTAACCTTCAGATCATTTAGTTTCCTGAGATATATGCACTTTAATTGATGGACTAACATGTACATAATAGAAATTTAGGAGGGATAATGTGAGCATAAACTGTCAATGTTCTGACCACATAACATCTTTTCGCAGACAGAGTTGTAAGTTTGATAAAAGCAAGTTCCTTTTTATTCTGCGTAACAATACAGTGACCATGCGAAATTTGGTACGAGATTGTTTATAAGCACAACTGAGTATTATGATATGTTATTTTACGTCAGTAATTACAAATATGGCGTCGGTGAGAAAGTTGGAGATTTATACCCAAAAAATTAACGTAGACAGTATCTGTAATTAAGATATGAGCACTTTTTTTTAAATAAAATGTAACAGTAACATCAGTAGTAAACAATTTGTAGGATCGTAAATCTATCCAGTAATAATTAGTATTTGTGTTCTGCTCGAGGAAGTTTGCTATGTTTTATAACGAATTGGGTCCCTTGTCGGTGGCATTAGAGACACTTGACAAATGAGTCTGTCTTCGCTACGATTGTTTGCTTGTTGTATTCTTGATTTAAGAAGCTCTTGTCTTCATATAAAAACTTTTTCTTCGCTCCTAAACAAGAGTAGGCGTGGGACTGTCCATTATACACATAGATGACGCCGCCTCCCGACCAAATTGAAGTAACTTACATGTTTTATGATGGATTCGCCGTTTCCCTTGGGCCGAGTTACACCACTATTGTTGAATCGTCTTCTTCATTTGCTCGCAGCTGACAATTGGAGAGGGTCTGCCGTTTCAGAGAAAGCTTTATAAGTGCGTTGCTTAGAGAACGTCTGAATTGTGAGAGACTAACAACCTCTTGCCTTCTGAGATTTAGTACAGGTAAAGGAAAAATAAAATGTTCCTTGTGCTTATTTAAGCACTGCGCCATGCAGGAATATGGCGGAGTGAAGGTAGAGATCCAGGTATTTTTAAATTTGACATTAGATAGAGATGAGTAGTCAGTTTCACACATTGGCCGATATAATTCCGAAGAAACAATGCCCAGAGGACTGGGCCAGAGATTTTAAATAGCTTTTCCTATAGGGCCCACCTCGATACATGTTTTCCTTTCTCTTTTTGAAGATGGGGACAAATCCAGTAATTTAAACGTAGCGGCGAATCTGTATTATAAACAAGGTACGATGAAAGAAGTCCCATTAATGACTGATCCCACATGCGACACAACATAGTCAAAATTCTATAGAAAATTTATAGGGATATTTTCATAAATGACATCGTGCAGTACCTTAAACTCAGAACGTTTCGCGTGCTGGCAGAATGTGATGCAATCGTCGCTCTTCAATTTTGCCCTGAGAAATATTTTGCTCGTTTTGTTGCGGTGTACACATACGGCAGGTTATATTAGTTTCTTAATCAAAATAATTGAAGGTGCCGGAAATGATTTCCTTCAGCTCTCACATACGTGTCACGTTTAACAAGCACGCTGGTCACCGCACATCGAATTTCTGCTGGTGAAACTTTAAATACCAGTCTCAGAACGTCTTCTTTCAGATCGTCTTCAGAGCGAGGATTATTGCTACACACTATATCCTGTAGCATGGCCCACATGTAGATACCGCACAGATTCGGATCTGGTGAACGAGGAGGCCACATTCCCCTGCTGATGTTTCTGTCACCAGAAACGCTCTGTTAACGATGCACTGAATTTAATGAGAAATTGCACCATAACACCAAGAGCGCAACAATCCCAGTGCGATTGTTAATTGTGGAGCTTGTTGAAAGATGAGTGCTTTATTATACTGATCCTCTCAATGATGGCGGTTGCATATGATGTATTTACGATTACATTGAATATGACGTTATGACAGTGCCTTTTTAATTGCATGATATTGTTATGATGGTATGGTCTTTAAATGTATTAAAATTTAAGTACGTGGTAAATAATGAAGACAATAAAAATGTGTAAAATTATTTTCTTTACGAGCTATTGCACTGCCCCGTTTTCTCGTAACAGGACCAGTTTCTAAAAAAATGTACAAAAATATTTGTAATACCTCACTGTGTGTTGGAAGGAGACCCAAGGGATTCAAAATATTGGCATCGAAGACTCCCAGGGGCATAGAATAGTAGATCAGAGGCAAGTGCTGAAAATTTAGGAAAATTATGTTGCAGAAATATATGATCGACCTAATCGACCGGAAACCCTACAAGTTGAACCTGACGAAGAAGTAGATACAGACGAGAAAGGCCCATATATTTTACAAAGTGAGGTGGAAAAAGCTATTAAGGAAATGAGGAATAGGAAGGCTACAAGAGATGATGATGTACCTGGAGATGTGCTCAAATTATTGGGAGAAGGTGGTTTGAAAATACTGAAAAAACTAATAAACACCATATATGAAACTGGAGAGTGGCCCAAGGACTTCACAGAAATTAAAATGATTGCCTTAAAGAAGAAGGCACAAGCTACAAAATGCAGTGACCATCGCACAATCAGCCTTATTGCACATACAGCAAAGATAATAGCAAAGATACTTAGAAGAAGGATTGAAAGGAAAATTGAGGATGTTCTTGGAGAAGATCAGTTTGGATTTAGAAGAGGAAAATGAACTAGGGATGCAATTGGGATGATGAGAATAACAGCAGAACGAACTTTGGAGATAGATGTAAATCTATGTATTTGCTTCATAGATTGGCAGAAGGCATTTGACCGTGTAAACTGGACCAAATTAATGCAGATCCTAAAGAGAACTGGTATTGATTGGCGTGAAAGAAGATTGATTAGCAACTTGTACATGGATCAGAGGGTTAAAGTACGACTGGACCGAGGGGAGACAAGAAGTGTGCAGACTGGAAGAGGGGTTCGACAAGGATGCTGTTTGTCACCAATTCTGTTCAACTTTTACAGCCAATGCCTTACCAAGGAAGCTCTGGATGGGCTTGGAGACTTCAACGTCGGAGGGCAAATTATGCAAACTGTGAAATATGCAGATGACCTTGTACTAATGGCTAAGGAAGAAACGGTTCTACAGGGCATGATTGATAAACTTATTGAAATTGGAAGATGCTATGGCATGGAAATGAATGTGGAAAAAACAAAAGTAATGAGAATTTCGAGACAACCATCCCCACTAACAATTATGATAGACCAAAAACAACTGGAGAATGTGGAATGTTTTAAATATTTGGGTAGCGCGTTAACAAGTGATGGAAGATGTACGTGTGAAAATAAATCCAGGATTGCCATGGCAAAAGCTGCATTCGACAAGAAGAAGACTCTTTTTACCAGCAAATTGGACTTAAATTTGAGGAAGAAACTATTAAAATGCTTCCTTTGGAGCACGGCTTTGTATAGTGCTGAAACTTGGACGCTTCGGGCAGCAGATCAGAAATACCTGGAAAGTTTTGAGATGTGGTGCTGGATAAGGATGGAGAAGATCAGTTGGACCGATCATGTGAGAAATGAAGAAGTGTTACTTAGAGTCAATGAACAGAGGAATATAAGAAAATGGAAGACTGATTGGATTGGTCACATCTTACGTAGAAACTGCCTTCTAAAACAAGTTACCGAAGGAAAGATAAAGGGAGAGATGGAAGTGACAAGAAGACGAGGAAGAAGACGTAAGAAGCTACTGGATGACCTTAAGGACTGGAGAGGATACTCTCATTTGAACGAGGAAGCTCTAGATCGCACTATGTGGAGGAATCGTTTTAGAGGAGGCTTTGGACCTGTCGTCAGACAGAATACTGAATGAATGAATAAATCACTATGAATTTATGGCCTCAGAAAATATGGCTCCAGTAATCCTAGTTGCACTAATAGCACACCACACACAAAGATCGTCATGTAGTGACACTTCGTACGCTGTTAACACAGCAGTTTCTGAGGAGCAGCACTAGTTATTCTAAGAGTTCAGAGAGAGTTTACGAATCCACGAAAATGGAACCAAGCGTCGTTGCTAAACACGCACTCCATGAAGGTACCAGTTCACAAAATCCAGTCTTGCTTCACGATCTATGTCGTAGAGTCTTTGAACATCAGTTTCACATATGGATGGAAATGAAGCAGTTTGTTGCATTTCCTAGGGATGAAGCAGACCTGCCCGTTGGCTGTACAAGTCAAGCCAAAAGTTCCTTGGAATCGTCTTCATTCTAACACCAATCTCGTACAGTTTTTCTTTGATTAGGATGTGCCTTCTACGTGTTCTCATACAGTCTGTAATACAACCTGCTGCCCAAAAACCTTCCAATTAGCTGTAAATTTTTCTGCCTATGGAATGTGCAGAATGAAAATTCTGTCACAATTAACGACGTTACTTTTTGTTGCGACTGTATTCAGCGTATGCCATACGAAATCCATATAGCGACTGCGTATGAGTCAGACAATTCGCAGCCTCTCCGATAAACAGTGTGACGGGCAAGACGGTTAGTGAACTTAGGTGAATAAAATAAGTGACACGACGGAAAGATACAAGTGATTGTGGGAACAAAATAAAATGGCCCTGTATAAAAAATACACACTTACATGCTGCTCCGTATTGGTTCGTCGTCCGAAGGAAAAATATGCCCGTAAATTGAATGTGCATGAACACAGGGTACTGCGAAGAATCTTTGGACCTTCTTCTTCTTCTTTTTCTTCTTCTTTTCTTTCTTCTTCTTCTTCTTCATCATCATCATCTTCTTCTTCTTCGTCTGCTTCCACTACAACCCTACATGTATTTATGGTCTTCTACATGAGATTATTCCAGGCTTTTCTATCTTTAACGAGCTGGATCCAATTTCTCAGTTTTAACTTCTGTGTATCATTTATTACTTCATCTCTCCGTCTATTCTTTGGTCGTCCTTTAGTTCTTATTCCTAAGGGGTTCAAATCTGTAACCTTCTTAACTAGTTTTATATCTTCAATTCTATTCAGACGTCCCGACCATGTTATTGCCAGTGTCTTTATATCTAACAATATCTTATACTTGGAACTTACAGAGACAAAATAAAGGAAGGAAGATGTGTAGAAATGAGGCGTTCCGTAATTTTAAATGGCATATTACTAGTGTGGTAAAATGAAGGCGCGTAAGATGGATAATATAGCATACATGGCAGAAATCACAAAGCGTATTATATTAGATTTCAAAATCAGAATAGAAAATACTTCTTGGAAGACCCAGATGTCGATGGATGACATGCTTTCGTGAACACATTCTTCATGTAGCTACCTTCAGATTCTATACCGGAAGGGCAATCTTTTGAGTGTTTGCTGCTATTACTTCCCTGATTACTCTGCACCATGTAGTTAGAGTTGCAGGGAAGGCCAGATGGAATGCGCAACCGATGAGACCCACGACAGGACCTTTGTCTCTGTCGTTCTACTGACTAAACGTAAATGTTGGGCCAGGTACTAAGACTTTTTAGTGCCTTAAAGCTTGTAATTATTCGACAGATTTAATCTCGTAAAATTTAAAAAGAATGCGCAACACTTCGGCTTCGTTCTGCTGATCTTTTTTGGACTAGACTTACTGCTACCTATTCAAAGTAAGAAGATGGCATAGAGGACATCACAGAAAGAAGAGTCTTTAGAAAAGGATGTTAAATTTCCTTACAAAAGGAAGTAAAGCAATCGCTTCATTTGAAACGCGTTAAAGAAAGAAAGCTTTCTACTTGATGGCTGAAAATACGACTCTACGTACAAATAGGCGATAACAAGAAAAGGATGTAAAAATTACAGTCTCCGTAATGTGTGCAATGAATGAGGGAGTATAGTTTCGCAGGACTTATCCTGGCTCCGGAGCTTTATGCCAGAGTCTCCATTACATTTTACAGTAAGGTAGTGATGAGCAAAATGCGGCCTTTTTACCTTTGCAGAAGGGCTCGCGACCTAATTTTATAAAAGCAAAACAATATATGGAATTCGACGAATAAATACCTTATCCTAATTCATAAAAAGATATATATTATTCAGATGTACCTTGTATTATTGACAATACAAAATAACTTTCTTACCAAGAACTAAACATAAGTTTCTTCTTACATAAAAGTAACTCTTGTGCTGCTTGGCTTCTTTGTTTATAAGTTTAGGAAATGGAAACTCAAATTGTGGCCAAATGTAAGAACTTCACAACACAGCAAGTGTTTCAAATTTTTGTACTATCAATTCAGATTCTTGAAGAATAATTTCGAACTAGTTTTACCGCCCCGATATTGGCACTACAGACGAGACGGCATTATCATTAATAATTTTTAAATAAAGATCATAGATATCATTATTCTGTGGCCTGCAAATTTTTCTTTATTTGGTTCTCGCGCCCAAGCGGTTGCTATCCACTTCTTTGAGGATAATTTAATGGGTGCAGTAGCAACAGTCCTGCTTCATACTCAAGAGATGCGGGAAAACACCTCGGCCTGGATTTCAGCTACCATGACTGCGATTTCTCATGTGAATTTCCTCAGTACCTTCAGATAGGCGTCACAATTCTCTCTCGAATCATCACATAATGCTTCTTTCTTCATCCTTTCGTTACAATCCGAGCTACTGAGCGCCTTCAATTGAACTGAAATTTACCGTGAACATTACCTTTTCGTTCCTGTCCATATCTGGCTGTTTTAATAAAATTACTATAAGCATTTGCCATTTCGTAGTGTAATTGTAATATACAAGCCCACCTATCAATATTTATGGCATTCGTATTGCCAAGTATTTTAGATTTTTATGAAACAAAAGTAGCTACGTTCTGTCACGTTAAGGAAATAAGATAGGCTGAGCGTGTGCGAATTTAGTTTGCTGAGGTAGATATGTAGGTTTGCAAGGAAGGCATAACAACAGCGTGGAGAAAACTGTGTAATGAAAAGCTTGGTGATTTGTACTACTCACTACATCGCATTAGGGTGATAAAATAATGTGGCTTGTGTGGGAAAGAAGATGAATTTGTGCAAGGTTTTGGAAGGGAAAACTGAAGGATGAGACTGCTTGGAAGATCTGGACGTAGATAGGTTGACGATGTTTAACAGGATCTTAAAATATAGACCGATAGAGCGCAAGTTGGGTTCATCAGGCACGGGGTAGGAACAGGTGTCGAACACGTGTAAATACAGGAATAAACCTTCGGGTTCCATAGAATGCGGGGAAATGCTTTACTAGGTGAGAAACTGTTACTTTCTCAAGAAGGACTCTGCTAAGTGAAGTTAGTTAGTTACTTAGTTACGAGAGGCTTCTACACTTTAAATTTCTGATAACAAAAGTTTGAAATCGTGTAATGTGTTTAGGGCTGACAGTGGGTGGAATGATAGTGTCTGAAGTGTATTCGTGTAGACGAGAACCCACATTCTCGGGTTGCGCTCCCCCCCCCCTCCTCCCCTCCCACCGTTACGTCACCGTTCTCGTGACTCCACGGTCAATGCTACGAGTTTCACCAGCAGAGGTGGCCGGGTAATCGGACCCCTTTGCGTGGCAAATGTATTGATAACGTTACGCTTCGCTCTGTCTCGGTCATCGCATAGGTGATAAGGCATTCACCTCACAGTGATGCAAGCAACAAGGAGATTAATAACACTTCGTTGAACCCTGGCCATGCATAGAACACACGACGTATTCGCCGGCTTTCTCATCTTGGAAGCCCACGTCCTATCCCAGAGTCGTTCACGTGCGATTTGTAGCTCATGAAGTGGGAGGGGTTTTTTTCCCTAGCACTTCAGTTTAATCCTCCCAGCTTCTTCACCAGTACTGCATACTCATCTGCTATAAAATACGTCCATTCAATGCTGCAGTGCCAAGGGATTCACCCTTACTCCACTCCAACAGCTAGGTACAACTGAAACCATTTCTCTACAATAGTTATTATTGGTGTTTGTACTGTATTAAAACATCTGGGATTTTAAGTGGGATTAGACGCTCTTACAGTGGTGAAGATGAAGACAGCTGCCTTCCGGGATGTAATACCTTGCAGTCCAGACGTCACCGTGCACGCTCTGTTTTTCTTACAATTGAACCTGCGCAGTCCCAACCTACACTGTTAGAAATGAACGTGTGACATTTTGACTTAACTGCGCAATTATAATTGTGCTGTCAACGACGAAGAAGGCAGGAACAAGCACAGAAGTATGCATAACAAACTGAAAAGAGCCACAGACATGGCCAATAAGGAATATTCTTAGGGCGTACGAGATCATGGAATTTCAAAGAAAAGGACGTTGTGCGTTGTGATTTAATGTACTTACATGAGGACAAAGAAACTAGGTTAGAAGGAAAATTAATATCGTCATCATCATCATCATCATCATCATCATTATCCGTCACGATTTAGGTCTTCATAGTCATGTTTCGGTCTCGTCCAATAGTCTCTTCAAAGGTCTTCCAAGTCGTCTTTGTCCATTTGATCTGTAATTCAAAATTATTTTTTAATCCTGTTGTTGTTCATTCCTTGTTATATGTCGTAGCTAATTTGATTTATCTCCTTAGTTTCTCGTCAACTGGTTCTACCTTCAACTCTTCCAAAATTTCGTCATTCCTTTTGTGGTCAAAAAGGATGTACCAGGTTGTTCTTCTGAGAATTTTCGTCTCGATTGATGACAATCGTTTGTATCCTTTTTTCTAAGTGTCCAAGTTTCACTTCCATATAAAAGATGGGGGAGAACCAGTGCAATATATACTTTTATTCTTATAAAGTATATCATGGGATCGAAACCATTGGCGTCCAAAACTGTCGAGAGAATATAATTGTATATCAGAGGCCAGTACCAAACATTTGGGAGAATTATATTACTGAGTTTTACTATCAAGCTAATCGAAGAGAAACCTGGAAGTCGAGCCCGAAGAGGAAGTAAATACAAACCAGACCAGAAAGGACCTTACGTCTTACACAGTTAGATGGAAAGGGGTACCAAGAAGATGAAGTTTAAGAAGGCTGTAGGAGATAGTGAGGTACTGAAGGATATACTCAAATTATTGGGAGAAGGTGGTATCAAATTCATAGTACAACTGATCAACAACATGCAATACTCGTATATGAAACTGTTGAGTGTCCAAAGGATTTCATTTGAGTTACAGTTATTGCCTTAAAGGTGAAGCTAAAAGCTACAAAATGCAGCGACCATGGCACAATCAGCATCGTTACTTACACAGCAAAGATAGTAGTGAAGATACTTAGAAGAAGAATTTAAGCGAAAATGGAGGCTGTATTTGTAGAAGCTCATTTTGGATTTAGAGGAGGAAAAGAAAGAGGGATGCAAATGGGATGCTGAGAATAATATCAGAACGAACTTTGGAGATAGATGGTTGTTTCTGAGAGAAGGCCGTGTAAACTGGACCAAATTAATGCAGATCGTAAGGAACACTGGTATCGATTGGCGCGAAAGAAGATTGATCAGCAAATTGTATACGGATCAGAGCGTTAAAATAAGACTGGACCAAGGGGAGTCAATTAGTATGAAGATTGAAAGAGGAGTTAGGCAAGGGTGTCATATATCACCGATTCTATTCAAATTGTAAAGCGAACACCTTACCAAGGAAGTTCTTGAAGGGTTTCGAAACTTCAAAATAGGAAGAAAAGTAATTCGCATGGTGAAATATACCGGTAATCTTGTACTACTGGCTAAAGAAGAGACGACACTACAGGGCATGTTTTGATGGAGTAATCGAAATGAGAAGATGTTATGGAATAAACATTAATGTGAAAAGCTAAGGTAATGAAAATATCAAGGCCACCACCCCAGTATACATTATGAAAACAGCTGAATGTCCAATATTTCAACTATTTGGGTAGCATGGTAACAAATAATGAAATATATACACCTGAAATTAAATAAAGGATTTCCATTGCAAAAGCAGCGTTAAACAAGACGAAGATTCTTTAAGCCAGCAAATTGGTCTTAAATTTAAGGAAGAAACTAGTAGAGCGCTACATTTATAACATAGCTTTTTATGGTGCTGAACTTGGACACTTTGGAAAGTAGAGTAGAAACACCTAGAAAGTTTTGAAATGTTTTGCTGAAGAAGGATTGAGAAGATCTGTTGGGACTGATCGAGTGAAAAAGGACAGAGTATTAAAAGAGGCAAGAAGGAAGGAAACGTCCTAGATACAAGAGAGGCAATGTACGTATAACGTAACATGGTGGCGTGTTCGCGAAAACATTGTGCCTATGGAAAAGGAATAATTGTTAAATATTATGAATATATCTGTGTCCTTACATCCTTTCTGTTTCGCATTTTATTGTCATATTGTCATATTATCTCATTAAGGTATGCTTTTCGGACAAATGTTATTGATCATAAAATGTGTTTTTTTTCTCTCTCTCTCTATAGGCTAGCATTTATCTGAACCTTTTTCCTTCTTAGAAGAAGTAAAGTACCCGCTGTTCTTGTTATACTTTAATTAAACTTTAATTTTCGACAGATTTTTGAAAAGCCTTAAATATCAAATTTCATAAAAATCCTTCTAGCTGGAGCCGAGCCGTTCCATGCAGACAGACAGGCGGATGTGTAGACAGACATGAAGAAACTTATAGTTGTTTTTAGCAATTATGTAAACGTGCCTTATAAAACGAAGGAAGGTTAACTGGATTGGTCACGTCTTTCGTAGAAACTTCTCTCTAAAACACGAAATTGAAAGAAAGATATAAAAGAGAGGAAGACAAGGATCTTAAGGAAAGAAGAAGATTTTGGAAACTGAAAGAGGAAGCACTAGATCGCGCTGTCTTGAGAACTCGCTTTGGAAGAGGCAATGGACCTGTCGTAAAACATTACGTGAAGATGAAAGAGTTTTTTCCATTTTTCCTGTGACGAACTTAGTCACTAGTTGTATAGAATTCGTGTAATTACGTCAGGACCTAGAATGTGTTTGCGACCGAGTCAAGAAAAAACATGTTTAATCATCGTTTGTCACCAAAATGAAAAAAAACTGACAAAATGCCATTCGAAATCTTGTTGTAAAAGGAATTAATATTCTTCTCCTTCAGTGCTTTGTAAATTTCACGGTACGTCTCCGTTATTATTTTGCCCAAAGCAGCAGTAGATATGATATTTGAGAACGTAAAATCTCCCTAAGGCCCTCCAGTCGCCAAAAATTGTTAAGGTTGCTGTAAGTTTTTCTTGAGGACATACACATGTATCTCGTAAGTAACAAGATCATAAGTAAAGAAACGATATTGACTAAGGCTTACTTTCGATGCCGGACTGCTGGCTAGAAGTCAGTATCCGGAAGGTCCTGCGACCGGCCACCTCGACACAGGTTTTTCTTGGTTTGCCTGTGTCTACAAGCGAATGCTGAGATGGTTCCCCAGTTTCCAAGTTGCTACTACATGCCTCTCATGTAGCCCTCCCGACTTAAATTTTCTAGTTACTTTTTTTTTCATATCTGTGTACATGTAAAATAACCACTGC
>Ga0209629_10001781_pt1 | contig 14047 bp, 12 predicted proteins | sample TergutCu122P5_FD_187286 | JGI IMG/M metagenome (GOLD analysis project Ga0209629, IMG submission 187286) | Cubitermes ugandensis P5 segment gut microbial communities from Kakamega Forest, Kenya - Cu122 P5 (SPAdes) (version 2) | ecosystem: Host-associated > Arthropoda: Insects > Digestive system... | reverse complement strand
CCCAGGATCGATTCTCGGTGGTGTCATTGGGGATTTTTTCCGTGGTACCCCCAACAGAACCATGTGCCCTGAGGTCGACTCAACTTCTGAAAGTGAGTACCAGGGATTTCTCCTGGGGTAAAGGCAGCCAGTGCGTTTGGCTGACGACCTACCACCCTTGCAGTGCCATAACGTCAAGAAATCCGGGGCCTTAACCTACCCAGAACCCCTTGGGCTGTTGTGGGAGACCTTTACTTTACCATCACAATACACTAATATACACAATAACGTGGCTGGTTACATCCACTAGATAAGATGTAAGCATATGGGGTTACAAGTTACTGACAATTACTACGAACATATACCTGAAAAGATAATAAATGTCAATAGTACCACCACTATATGGGATGTACCTGTTGTCACAGATCGAACAATACTAGCAAACTGACCTGATCTGGTACTGCATGATAAAAAAACAGAAGACTTGCCTACAGATAGATACAGCCATACAAGAAATATGAACACAAAAGAAAATAAACAACTAAACAAGTACAAAGACCTGGAGATCGAGGTCAGCAGGATGTGGAAATTGAGGACAAAAATTGTGTCAGATATAATTGGGGCATTAGGAACAATTAAAAAGGTATTAGATCAGAACGTCCAGTTGCTCCCTGGACACCTGTCAGCCACAGAACTATGAACACACTTAATGCACACTGCTGGGGTAAACTGCTTCAATTTCTTGTTGAGATCTAACTTACCAAAAGACCGCCACCTAATAACTAACGGTGAGAATAAAATAATAATAATAATGCATATTAATAGATGTTGCAATTTCTATAGACAGAAATGTGATCAAGCGAGAAGCAGGGAAGATTCTAAAATACGAAGAACTTCTAACTGAAATTCAGTGCATGTGGAATGTGAAAGCAAAAGTGATACCAGTAATAATAGGGGCGACTGAAACCATTCCAAAATCACTCAGACAGTACCCGAACAACACACCAGGAAAACATCAAATTAAGGAACTTAAAAAAAAAAAACCAGCCATATTGGAACTAAACACATACTACAAAAAATGCCAATGTAAAAGTATAAAACGTATTGCATGGACAAAATAACATTACATGTAGCAGCGACTGTAAATACAGAACAGCTGCAACACTATATAGTCTAAAAACATGGTTTTTTTCAGGTATATATATGTAACTGCAAATACCGCCATTTTTGTCAGTACTGCAGTATACTCAGGATTTTAAGTTTTCACTCCAGTAGCTTGATCTGTTGTATATTATCTGCCAGACACTATGTAATCTTACCAACAGCATTGTTAAACAATTCACATGCCCCATTTCCCAGTAATTTATTGAAGTTCTTAAGTCCTGCTAGTTTCCTCAGCCAAAATTTCAAATTTTGACATACCATATCCCTTTTTGATTCATCTAGTCCAGGGCAGTAAAAGGGTTCAGCCTTTAGGATTACTGACAGGATGTCAATTAAATGCATTGCAAATGAACGGTAAAATGACACAAAGAGGCACAAAAGTACTTGCATAATACAAGGTGGTTCAAATATGACCGGGACTGATTTGTATGTAAACAAGCCACACTGAACAGCAGCTGTGCGACCTTGAGAGAGTGAAGCCACAACCTCCACCCTCCCTCCTGCTCAGGTTAGAACCTGTTCAGTCCTGTCTGGGAGTTGCTAGAGTGATGAGCAAACAGAAGGTACCGCGGAGCATGGAACAACGCATTGTGATCAAATTCCTCATTGGAGAAAACGTCCCGTCCGCTGAAATTCACCACAGACTCCAACAACAGTATGGGGAAGAGTGTCTCTCATGGGCCCGTGTGTTTGAGTGGTGTAAGTGCTTCAGAGAGGGCAGAGAGCGCGTGGAGAATGACGACGCCGTCATCCAGACTGTTCGGGAGTGGATACGATGCCAACCACAAGCCTTTTTTGAAAAGGGCATCAGGATGCTTCCAGAATGTTGGAAAAATTGTGTTGACTCCGGAGGGGAGTACATTGAAGACTGACATGTGCAAGTAAGTATTTGGTAATTATGGTTTAAAAAAAAAATCAGTCCCGGTCATATTTGAACCACCTTGTATATAGTTTGGATGTGCAGTTGTTGTCAGGTGTAATGTGCTTAACATTTAAGTTCTGTAGTTAACCACATTTTGCAAAATATTTCATGAACTATTTCTGTAGTTGACATGTAGTAAAAACGTCACTGGTTACCAGTGAGAAATCCTTCTCATAGGGCGTTACAATGTTTTAGTGAGTGATGTCACAGAAATCTTTGGCCTGTCACCATACATTGTTTCTGGATTCTGTGTATTAAAACTGTTTATTGACTACTCATCCTATGAGCCTTACAGCTGCTTGGTTGTTACATGTGGCTTACATCCAGTGGCAGTAGTAACTAGGTGTGCTAGAGGAAAGTAGACTTAATGGATCCTGGTCAAAACTTGTTTTATGGTGGTCTCACCTAGATGAACCGAAGACAAACTTCGCTGTTCCTTTATTCTGTTCGTTGCTTCTGCGTCTTGACTGACTGGAACGCAGTTTAACAGACCGTAACATTTCCAGTGACACCAGTGGTCCTCTATGCGTTACAGATGGTGTGTGACACTCTCCCTGGAGATGAAACACACTTTTGTTTGACTGCTATGCGCTTCGTAGTTCTCATTTAACTATAATGACACTGAATTAAATGTCTGCAACTGAAAAGTTTTAATGTCAGCATATTTGTGTGCGTAATACTTACATGCAGAGCAGAGGGTGTTTTTCTGAGCTGAACTTTCCGAATGTCTTCCACTGTAATGGCCACACGTGACATAGGTCTTGTGGACAGCGAAATGCCTGTCTGCTTTACAGTTTTCAATGTGGTTGGTCCCTGACCAGGCACAGCAATAGGAGGAGGAGGTGGTGGTGGTGGTGGTGGAGGAGGAGGAGGAGGAGGTGGTGGAGGACAACGTGCAGGTTGTGATGTTGGTATATTTTTTAATACAGATAGATCAGGACCGGTTTCAACATTAGGGATTCTGGTTGCTAAGAGTTCCTGCAACTTCACAACCTCCTTTTCAACTGCAGAAAGACGCTCTTCCAATTGAGTGTTGTGCATTCTGCACGTAAAGCATGACTTCTTCCCCAACTGGTCCGTCGACGACACAAAACATTTCACTGATGAGTAACCCTGCAGAATTAGGTCATAAACAGTCCCTCAAAAACAAACAAACAAAAATGAGGTTTCCAATAAATAAGTAATCATGCAATATATTTGAAGGTAAAGGGAAAGTTGTCCTGCATGCCATTAAGACATATGGAGGAGAAGAGGTACAGATCCATGCTTTCTTAACCTCAGCACTAGATGAGGTCAGTGGTCAGATCATACGACCCATGGGAGAAGCCCTCCCCACTCACTGAACAGAAGGCTGGGTGGGCCCAAAAGCCACTCTGAACACTTTGGAGGTAAGAAAATCTCTCACACCTGCCATGATTTGAACGACAATTCTTCATTTACCCAGACTGTAGTCTAGTCCTATGCTAACCCTGCTCTATAAAATATATGTAAAACATAAAACACAAGATGTCCTAAATTTGCTCTACCAACATTACACTCATGTTCCAGGGAAACAATACTTATTTATAGCCAACTTCTGCAGAAAGTGACAATGATGGGCTAAAGAAATTGTTCAAATTTTATCCACAATGTTCAATGCACATTTTACATCTCCTAAACAGTGATTCATCAATAAAGTAGCGTTTCCTTAGAACGTGAGTATAATCTTCATAAAGCAACCTTCAGAACACCTGATATTATGCCAAGTTGGAAGTAATGAGAAATATGGGCTCAATAACTTGGTCCAGTGACATACAGGGTAAGTTGTAGCAACAAATATTCACAGTGTCAAGATACACAACTTTTAAAAGCATTTTCAATTTAGTGCAGATTTAATTAGATAAACAATATGACACTTAACATAATACCAGTCTTTAACTGATCAACAGAGCTTCAGATCCTATTTAATCTATAAATATACTAGCTGCACAATAGAAAATTAATATAAAACCTGACAAAAAATTCAGAAGAATGTAACTGAAACAGACTGACACACTGCATGCCTGTAAACGTTTCCGTTATTTTAACCTCAAGAAAAGAATGCCATAACATTTATGTAATTATAAAATACAAGGTGATTGAATAGCATTTATGACTAGGGTCATATAATTAGCAAGAATGAGCCTGCTTAGTATTTTAGATAAATAAGCAGGTCATAAACAATTGTAACTCTATAAGTATAGAAAAGGAATGAAAATTAGGTGTTATAAAATTTTACAAAGGGCTGCCAATATTATTTTTGATTAAATTCAATGAAAGACTTTTTTTTTTTAAATTTGCATGGATATTAATTGATAACTTTAAACTTTTAAACACAACTCAATGAAGCATCAAGTTCACAAACAAAAAATTCATGTGTATATCTAACTACACATGAGAGGACAACCAACCAGCAATTGCACATATTCATGAGACTATATAGTCCTGCAGTTCTGTAGTGTCAACTGTCAACTACAGTACACTCCCAGTTATCCACCTGCAGTTAACTAGAGTGCAGCTCATCCATACACTGTGTTGGTGCCAAGACTGCCGAACCATGTTTTGTATTGGTAAACAGGGTTCAGTATAGGAACATCATATTTGTCTGTAAAGTCAGCCTAAGAAGAAATTAAATATCCCTGCCAATGCAAGCTTAGATTTTCTTCTTAACATAAATATGACAGTGACTTAAAATTCATTCAATGCCATGATGGTCAAGTGATCTGCATCATGCCATAAGTTCTCATAGCAGTGATGCTAAGCATTCCAATCTTTTTGTATGTGATGCTGTTCATTGTGCTTCACCATTGCAGATGAAGACTGTTGATCCTTTGAAATGTTGCCAGCCACTCACACAACAGTATTACTTCCCAGAGGACTGCAGTCCTCATACAATATCTTGGATTATCTTTTCTAGGAAATTCACATGATATATCCCCTTCATTAGCAGAGATAATCAAAAATGTCTTGAACATCCAGAATACCTGGGAGCTGAGCAGGATACACAACAAAATTCTCATGACATACATATTTTCCTCAATTATTTGACAAATGCTTATCAATTGCTATTGAACTCACCTTTCTAATACATTTCATTGACAGTTCAAGCCAGGAGATTACCTTCGAACAGATCGAGAAACATAGCTCCAGGAGTTTGGATACAGAGAAAGATGCGGAACGTTGAACACGTTTCCGAGACCCCAAACAACTGAGGGACAGTAATCTCCATATGGCCAACTGAGTGGAAGTTTGAGACGTGTCATGTTCTTTGGCCTTCGAACAAAAGTAAAAAAATTGAGTATCTGAACAGGTAATAAGCAACTTCAGCACATGTTGTATTGAAATATACTGATAGGCACAGAAATTTAGTGACTTAAAAAATTAAGGCAATTTTCAACAAGGATTCCTGCTAAGTACAGGATATCATAAAATGGAACACCCTGCTATACCTGTATATTCCACTTTCTCTTTCACTGTATGTAGCAGCATGCACAAAAATGTGAATATTAGTGAACACTTGAAAGCAGGGATGTTTACTGGCAAACAATAACACCACAACAGGTCCAGCAGTATAATAATGTCTGACAAACATTCGCAGAACCTACAATAGCCTAGAGGACACTGATGATGCTGCTAATATGTGTTGAAATGCATATAACTGGAATAAAGGTATAAAGTGTAGAAAGGCTGTTGGATATTCCAATTAACTTTGATGTGATTTTGACCATGCATCATCGTTAATATGTGGAAATAAATTGCCAACTAGATGTAACAGAAGTTTTTATTGCAGATCTTATTGCTTGCTCAACATGTTTCAGTCACCACTATGCCCAAAACACGTTGAGCAAGCAATAGGATCTGCAATAAAAACCTTTGTTGCATCTAGTTGGCATTTTATTTCCACATATTCCAATTAACTTGTTTTACTCAAAGCCACATGACATGCACAAAATTAAGCAAGAAGGCTATTATCATTAACTGTATGTCACCCAGTACAACTGTAACAAAGGAGAAACAGCAAGCACAAAACACACTCCACGTGACCAATAAAATTCAATCAGTATTGGTACTGCAATATTTGCATGAAAGCTAAGAGTACAAAAAAAAGTCTGATCTGGCTAGTAGCTGTAGATCAAGTTGAACAAAACAACCTTCCCTTGTATTAAGTGTAGTTAATCTGTGAAAGACAGACATAAAATATCCAGGGCCAAACATTCTGTTATTCCATGTCAAGTAGCTGTGGCTGATAAATGCCATATGTGTTAAGCATCAGCAATGTGAATTTTTATTGAAATATACAAGCACTAAGTGAGTGAAGTTTTGTACTGCCATGTCCACAAATCATTTTGGCTATGAATGAAAGCCACAAAAGGGTCAGAAACAGTTATAGATTATACTTGGATTTAAAAATATTAAGTAACACTGAGAAGTAGGATGTTTGGACCTTGGCCTTCGAAAAAAATGAAACAACAGAGAAAGCTCTCTTAGGTAGGGACAATATAAAGCTGCTATATTTAACTAAAATATAAAACAAAGGAAAATATCAGCAACAATAGCGTGCAAGGATGGATATTAATGCTGGGTAGTATCGCATACTTTAAGCTTACATTTAAAGTAAAAAATGTATTTAAACATGCATTTACAAAATGAAAATTACTATAAAAAACATACCTTTTCTAAATTCTTGTTTTGTGCACTTGTAGGAGTGAACAAACCAAGTAAGTGAGAGTTATCGTCTGTGAATCGCATGTGAGGCACTGAAAAAGAATGGTGTTCCGGGCTTTGTGCAGAAATGTGTGTAATCATTGGGCTTTCAAGAACTGGAACAGATTTAGCTGGAGTCATATTTAAATTTATGTCCTGTAAAGTTAATGGAGTTTCTGCCACTTTCAACAACTCTTCTGACATTTTTGCAGATACTGTTGATACACTTTTTGTACGTTTTTTTGGCCTCAGTATTGGAGGAGAATCATCTGTTTCAGACATCTTCTCATTTTTATATGAATTATTCAACGCTGTATTATGCCTTGTCCGCTTGTTACTAGGTGTTAATACAGGTGATATTTCCATCATCTCCATCACAGGCTGAGTAGACGAGCATAAAGGTTCAGTCAAACTTTCAACATTCTTAGTTTTCTTAACAGGTTGACACAGAAGTAAAGTGTCATCTGAGCATACAGTCACCTCATCATGACTTCGTTTAGCTTTTGGTGTATCTTCTGTCACTGAAGATGATGGAAGTCTCTGCTCTGCTCCAACAAGCCATGATGTTAGGCAGGAGGTAGATGAATACCTTTTAGTCCAATTGAAATCTTTCCTTTCAGCTCCACTCAGGCTGGATGTTCTTGTACGTTTGGTTGCTCTCTTTAGTGATGGGAATTCATTCTTCCTCTTTTCCAAAGTGTTAGTGCTAGAAACACAAAGTGTTTCGGACTGCTCTTTTGTTTTAGTTTCATGGTCCAGTACTGTACTGATGTTACATAACTGCTTAATATCATTGTCTAAGGTATTGTTTGTCACATCAGAAAAATGTGAAGATTCTGCATTTAAAAATACATCAGCTTCAGAACAAGACATATCTTCTGGCGTTTCTAATTCCAGCTCGTCCAACACAATTTCCTCCTTTTTTATTCTTTTCAAGAAATGCAACATTTTCTGTCTTCTGCTACGCTTCTTCCTTGCCCGATTCGCCCTCCTTCGTCCTGGCATTGTCACTGTAACTAAAAAGGAGTTCATTCAAATACCTTCGAAGTATTGTTTAAATATTACCTGTTTGTTTTATTATAATAATAATAATAATAATACGTATGTTGTTCTTGTTGAAACAAAATATGTACCTGATTAAATAAGCTCTGTTCCACCTAGCACAACGAACACTAATCCAACCGCACGAGCACCGGCTTCCTTACAAATTCAAACAGAGCATGATCACGTCATTATGAAAGAATATCCATTGCAAGAGATGCTTACATCACCAACTAAAATAGTTTGAAGTTCCCTCCAAACTACCATTTATCTAACCTCAGCATTTGCAGTATTTTCTTAATATTTCTAAACAATAATTAATTAGGGAACCAGTACACAAACAATTTACATATTTAAAAAGTAAACATATTTCGCCATTACTGATTACGTAAGTTATATTAATAAGCACATACTCCCATACTTTCATAAACTAACAACTTCCTACACCCGACCTCATACAATACAAAATCAACCAATGACCAAGTCCAACCAATAGGATGTAATCGTGCATTAACAAATGAACGGGAATAGCAATGATCATCATACTAAAAATGTCACACAAATATACACCTTCGGAAAGAATTTTGAAACTAAAAATCTACTGTGGACATTGCAGTTCAGGCCTCACAATCGCTTATAAAGATCAGCTTACTTTCGTTGTACTACTTGTACATATAGGAAGCAGTGTGTTGAATTTCTAGTGCCATGATGTTTTGATGCATAGCATTCAACAACATTGTTAATAACCATGTGCAATTCACGGTTTCCACAATCGCAAGCACTAGAGAGAAGGCCTTTTCTGTCTGTGATAATCTCAATTCTGAAGATAGGAATTGCATTTATGTCTATTATGCAGCGTTTACCAAATCTTTTGGTTACGGAGTACTTTTTAACTCAATAATTATCTGCAAAATATGTATGTTTCGTGGTCCATTTATGAAATGAGTCAGCCCAACGATACTAGTGAGACAAAGCATGAAGGATCTTTAAAAATTCTTATATGAACAATATCTTACTGTGATCGAATATGATAAATTGAATTTCAATAGTAAAACGTTGAAGTGGGGCGGGGGAGAAGGGATTACCGCTTTTTTGTCAGGGATCCCTGCTGTAATGGAAAGCATCTCGACGTGCGGTCGATAACACCATGGATTACAGCTCACACGGATAACTAACGATTATGACCTGTCTACTCTGATCTATGGACCCATCTATGTCGTTGCCACAGATTAAAATCTGTGCCTCCCGGGTTTAGTACGTTAAGTTCTGCCCGTCTGTCGTCTGTGGTGCCTCGAACTCTCGACGGTATGAACTTAGGTCTGCCGCGTGTGGGTGTGCTGTTCCCACCTCTTCTCTATGTATCACCTTCCCATAACGTATCTTCCATCTCTTACGTGCTTCGCACTACATTGTTATATTCGCGACCTGCGGTGTACTCCAATTGAGTGTAATTTTTATCGGGAGTGCTATTCACTATCCATAAGCAAGCTGACAGGACGTAAGAAATTATATCTGTCAGACAAAATAAGGACCCTGCACTGCAACACAATAATTGGATGATATACAGAACTTTGTATAGTACGAGCTCCTCTGGTTTGCTGCAGTATTTTCATATATTTTATCGTATGACAATCGCAACTGAGGGTTGAACATATGCTGGAAGAACTTCCAGATTAAACTGTGTTTGGACATGTACCTGCCATAACGGAAGGGGTACCAACCTTGAACTATTATAGTAAAGGACGAGAAAGGAGATTTGGTTGCAAGACTCCCACAGTATTATGGCAAGATGGAGGAACTATTTCTCCCAGCTATTGAATGTACGTGCGGTTAATGATGTTAGGCAGGCAGAAATGCACACAGCAGAACCACTAGTGCCTGAGCCAAGTGCCTTTATGATTGAGTTGGCTATTGAAAAGCTAAAAAGTCACAAATCACCAGGTATTGATCAAATCCCAGCAGGATTGATTAAAGCAGGCGGCAGGACAATTGGCTGTGTGATTCATAACATTATTTCTATTTGGAATAAGGAGGAATTGCCTGAAGAATGGATGGAGTCAATCATAGTACCTATCTATAAGAAGGGGGATAAAACAGATTGTAATAACTACAGGGGTGTATTGCTTTTGCCAACTATGTACAAAATTTTGTCCAACATCCTGCTCTCAAGGTTAACTCTGTATGCAGAGGAAGTTATTAGGGCTCATCAATGTGGATTCCGACACAAGTTGACTACTGATCATTCATTCTGCATTCGTCAAATACTTGAGAAAAAAATCTGAATACAATGAAGCAGTGCATTAGCTCTTTATAGACTTCAAGAAAGCTTATGATTCAGTTAGGAGGGAGGTCTTGCATAATATTCTCATTGAGTTTGGGATCCCCAAGAAACTGGTAAGGCTAATAAACATGTGTCTGACTGAAAGGTATAGCGGAGTCCAGGTAGGCAAGAATTTGTCTAACAGGTTTCCTATTAGGGATGGTTGGAAACAGGGAGATGCCCTATCACCATTGCTTTTCAACTTTCCTTTAGAGTATGCCATTAGGAGGGTTCAGGTAAACCAGGATGGCTTGAAATTAAATGGTACACACTAGCTTCTGGCTTATGCCGATGATGTTAATATATTGGGAGGAAGTGTACATACTGTTAGGGAAAATGCAGAAGCTTTAGTAGTTGCTACTAAAGAGATTGGACTAGAGGTAATGCTGATAAAACTAAGTACATGATTATGTCTGGAGATTAGAACACAGGACATCACAGTGTGAAGATTGATAATAGTTCCATTGAAAAGGTGGAAGAGTTCAAATATTTGGGAACAATGTTAACAAATAAAAATTCTATTCAGGAAGAAATTAAGAGCAGATTGAAGTTAGGGAATGCTTGCTATTATTCGGTGCAGAATCTTTTGCATTCCAGTTTGCTATCCAAAATTTAAAGATCAAGATATATAGAACTATAATATTGCCCATTGTTCTGTATGGGTGTGAAACCTGGTCACTGACATTGAGGGAGGAACGTAGGTTGAGGGTGTTTGAGGAGTGTATTTGGGCCTAAGAGGGACAAGGTAACAGGGGAATGGAGAAAATTAAATAATGTGGAGCTTAGAGATCTGTACTCCTTACCCAATATTTTGCGGGTGGTAAAATCGAGAAGAATGAGATGGGTGGGGCATGTGGCGCATATGGGGGAGGGGAGAGGCGTGTACAGGGTTTTGGTGGGGAAACTTGAGGCAAAGAGACCATTGGGGAGACCAGGCATAGATGGGAGGATAATATTAAGATGGATCTGCAGGAATTTGGAGGGGGTTGTGGGGACTGGATGGAGTTGGCTCAGGATAGGGACAGGTGGCGGGCACTTGTGAGTACGGTGATGAACTTTCGGGTTCCATAAAATGCAGGGAATTTCTTGACTAGCTACAGAACCAGTTAGCTGCTCAAGAAGGACTCTGCTCCATGGAGTAAGTAAGTAAGCTGCCATAACAGAGTGCAAACACATCAAGAAATTATCTGAAAAAACAAAGAAAGATACAAGCTGAGGATTCTGGACTGCTGGGACGTGACACTGCAGTGCTGTGGGAGCAGTGCTCAACATTTTGAAGGAAATGTATTGCCGTTATTCAGTGGTCAGGTGGTCCGGTCCAGTCCACTTCATTCTTGACAATGAAGGCAGTATGTTCCTTCAAAATGTGGTAACCACTATCACATGTCCTGTGATGTAGTGTCACATCCTAGAAGACCAGAATCAATCACACTGCTGTGAAAACCTCAAAACTGACAAGGTAAAAACCATTAAATCTTGAAATGGTTTGAAGAAAACAGAACAAAATATGAGGTATTTTTCTTTTTTTTTTAATTACAAGTTGCCTTTTCATTAATGTAATTTCTACACACATTTCTTTGTTTTGTTTAATAATATACAAATGTGTAATTGTTTAATTATCTCAAGCCGTGACAAATGTCGCAGTATGCAGTATATCTACATATTCAACCCCAAAAATCAAGCCTGCTGACACAATCACATTTTCCCATGGTCTGTCTAACAGCAGCAATTCCTGTGCTTTCTACAACTGAATGTCTTGCTTTCACTTATTTACAAAATCTTCTCCTGTCTGTATGTTCTTCTTCAACTCTGGAATGGCAGTTGCCAAGAGTTCACTTTCGAAATCGGACAGTTTTCCAAGACCCAAATTCTTCTGGATTCCATTGGGCTGTGTACCATAAAATAACATAATCAGAATACAAAAGGAACGTGTGGTAAGATAAATATATATGTGCAGTACAAAAGATACAGAGGCAATGTTATGCCACAGTGCCTGACTCTGTGACACAAACCTGAAGCCTTTTTTCATTATTTAATGCAGCTATCAACTGCTAGTATTACACACTGCTGATGACTGATGAAAGAACATTGCTAGAATGATACAAACAAGGAAAAATCAAAGTACTTTGAGTAAAACCTGTCCCAGTGCTACCTTATCCACCACAAATACTGCACTCACTGGCCTGCTATCAAACCCAAGGTCTGTGCAGTGAGAAGCCAGCAACCTAACACCTGACCCATTTGATGGCCTAAAAACTGGGTCCAAGGTGGTCATACTATATGAGATGTGTGGCAGAATGGCACTGACACACACTTTACTTAAGTCTACCTACTCTGACCTCCTGCAGTTTTCTAATGAGTGCATCTTGTGTGTTTAACAAATGGAGTACCAGAAAATGGATTCTTGATCCTTGAAGATGGGACTGATAGTGTGTCCCAAAACGTTGGTAAGGAATTACCACTGCTCACTGTGCAATATCCCAGAACAGTGCAGTTCTCAAATGTCATAAACTTCATAACTTGTTGAACATCGCAATTGAGTAACACATTTTTTTTACATTAAATGTATTTTGAATCTTGTGTGAGATAAAATGTATAAAAATGTATCAGCATTATCAGTTTGAAACAATTTCTGTTACCTGCTTCTTCAGTGTTCAAACATAATGCTATCCTGTGTTGTATTTTTAATGCCAGACAGGAATATACAGACTGTAAAGGACATGAGATTTGTACACCTCCCAAGGTCTGGGGAGCACCAAATTTTGTACAGTGGCACCTAATATTTGTGCATCTTAAGTAGGAACCAGCCTCATGCCACCCTTCTGGCATCTAGAATTTTAGGTGGCTTCAAGAATTGTAGACACTTTGTTCAATCCTGCCCTAAATGCTAAACCTTGTAGGAAAATATTTCTTGTATATATGACTCTTCCAAGGTTTTGTAACTGGGTGCAGCTATGGCTAGCCACATGTACATAAATTCTGTGTAACTCAGCTAAGTTTTCATTAATGGCTTCTGTTCAGTAGTAAAACCAATAAAATAAAGGTGAAATTTAACACTACCAGTAGTATACTAACTTCTGAAATGCAGGTTAATCCTGAAAGATAAGAAGTTGATATCAAATGTCACAAGTCTCAACGCCATCTTTACATTTTGTACCACAGAACTGAGCACTGCAGAGCAGGCACCAGTCACTCAGTAGCAATAATGTTGGCTGCTCTGTGGCAAGCAGTCCAGTGACAAAAGTACTCTTTGTAGCAGCAATTCTTGTTCCACTAGAACCTGATTTTGGACTTGAAAATTCCTGCAATAAGAAGGCTTACATGTGGTGTTCAAAGGGTGAACACCACAACCAGGACATCTGATACCACAACTGTCCAAACACAAAACAGATACTACACTGCTGCACTATTCTGTTTGCTTCTTAATGATCTGCTATCATGCCTAATAAAGAGAAGAGATGAAATATTGTTTGTTCACATTGTAATGTACATATTCTGAATTGTGCTTACCCCAATTAGCAGGGGGGTGGAGAAGTACTTTGCATCTGTGATGTTAGAGCGCACATATGCACACTCAACGACGTTAGGTTCTCCCTTCAGAGCACGACACAGAGCAAATGTAAAGCGTGCACCAGCATATGCCATGGACAGTGTGGCTGAGCCTGCACCTGCTTTGGCCTTCACAACCTCAGTACCAGCTTCCTGTGTGATGCAACACCTCGTAAGTACAACAGGTCTATGTCCGCTACTGTGCACAGCACAGCACAAGTGCATTCTTGTGTAATTAAAATTTAACACTCCTCCAACTTGGACAGCATTTGGAATTGAAACCCCAGCATCATGGATGAGTTAATAACATGTAGTAATTGAAAACATAACAGAACATAACAGTATTCACA
>Ga0209629_10001780_pt1 | contig 14047 bp, 4 predicted proteins | sample TergutCu122P5_FD_187286 | JGI IMG/M metagenome (GOLD analysis project Ga0209629, IMG submission 187286) | Cubitermes ugandensis P5 segment gut microbial communities from Kakamega Forest, Kenya - Cu122 P5 (SPAdes) (version 2) | ecosystem: Host-associated > Arthropoda: Insects > Digestive system >... | reverse complement strand
CTTTGCTACTTGTTATGAAACAATGATGTACCCAGCTGTTGAGTGCCAGTTACTAAATACTGCACTCAGCAGAAAAATGTAAGTGTAAGCCGATTCACTCAATATAACCCAAGGGAACGAAATTAGGACAAAACTCGCTTGACAGAAGGTTACGACGAAATTGTGTTTGATACTGAAGGCTCTTGGCATAGTGATCCGTACGAGCAGTGCCATGCTCTTAGACTACATTGTATTTCTTGTTATACAAGATAAGTGCGCTGAATACTTTGAGAATTTATAATTGGATACTTTTTATACGCAAGTGAGCAGTTTCGGTTCTTTTGAATTAGTAACTTGAAATTCAAAATTATTGCATTGGGTCATACTGAGTGAAGGCAAACACTTTAACTTATTGCGGCATTTTAACTTCGATTAATTATCTAACTATTTATTAATTTGTATAATAAATTGACCCCTTTTGATAATTGGTATTTACTTCCTAATTGGACGCCCTGGATATCAGACAGATAACCGCGGTGCAAGGAACAGTATAGATTTTGATATTGTGGTTTATCCGTTTTTACCACTGTAATAATACCAAAGACGGATTGGTGGCAGCGAATTAAAGTAACATCTTGATGGTTGTTACAAATAGTGACTTTGGTTTAGACACACACCCGTGGTCATTACAGTAAAAATAAAATAAATATACCAGATGTGCAAACTTGTAAGGCAGGAGTGACATTATGACCACTTACTTTAGTGTCCTGCAGTGGTATATGGTACTAGATCTTGGAAAAATCTAATGTTTTCATTAGGAATAAACTTTTGTATAATGTAAAACAACAAGACATCTAAAATGCAGAAACACCCTTTAGCTTTTAGTTTTATGACTATAATTAATGAACCACTGAAGTCAGACAAGTGAAATTTTGTGTGGAGTTATATCATAAACACAACTATACACCTGGCATAAAAATGTATGTCAGCAAATACAAATATCCCAAAAGTGCAAAATTCTGAAGTTACACTCAAATATTTAGTGAATACAGAACATGAATTTAATAAGGTATTCATAAAAATGAAATGAAACCTTAATAATAAAATGAAAAGAATGCTGGAATAGACATCTATGCAATAGAAAAGTAAACTTCAAGAGTTCTGCTTGAATACCCTGTTTACTATTTGCACATCCCCATGAATTAATCACCTGGTTTTTCCCACATAGAATATGTAACAGTAGTATACATGGACAATAAGTACTATGTTTGTATTTTCAATGATATGGTTCCATAAACAAAATTCTGTTTTGCCATTTCATTATTACATATATATGCGCATATGAACAAAAACATGAACACAAATACCATGAATGGCATTCACTCAACAGGACAGTACAAATAGCTATAGAAAAGCAGGAATCCTGGAAGACTGCACTAACAGTAGCAGGATTCACAATATGTAGAAAATAGGTCCTTCACTTGAATGAAAAGAGAAGATGTACTTACAATTAAACTGAGTAAAGCTGTCTGCAACCTTACTGAAGACAAATGCCAGAGTGTTTGCCTCCATGAACACTGAATCATCTCCATTAAGCTGTAAGATATGCAGCAGCAGGAAATTAGTAAACATACTTAGATCATTTCCTTCTTGGTAAACATAACAAATGCAAAACTTTTAAAGTCTACTTAAAACTACAAATAATGTGTATATTTTCCATCTAATTTCCAATGATCCCTTTTGTGTTATAACCTTTAACCATACCTCATAACTTCTTCTTGTTCCTGACTGAACTGTTCACAGATTTTAAAACATTCCACATGCAAACAGAACAAAACTGTAAGAAACACAGATGTAACAATGAAATTTTAGGTAGCATGGCAACCTGGCACTTCAGATTGGTTCAGCCCTGTCACAGAACAATTATGCTAAAAGTATCATTCTAGTGACCACAACTTTAGGCTTTGTCAACTCAATTACTGATGCAACAAGAATTCCAGAATCCAGACCTTGGGCTCATGCAAAATTAAAATCTAATATTAATTTCCACTCACAGCCTCTAAAGTAAAGGCTTTAGAAGAGTTTTTAAGGACTTTTTAAAAACATAATTTAAAGGAAAAAAATGTAATAATTTTGCAAAATATTGGCATGGCACGAAATTAGATGATTTTCAACTAGCAACAGCTTGTAATTTTCAGAGATGTATTTTTAGCAACATGAGTCTCATGTCTGAATACAATGTATTTTCACAGTGCACACTGCAAGTTGCTGCCATGTTCATTTACTGTAAACAGAAATACAGAATATATCTAAAAAGCTTGGGGAAAACTTTACAAGTGAGTTCTTCACATTAGAACAAAGAAAAAAGTCCATCTAAATATATGTCCAAAAATGTGTGGTTTTTGAGCTTAACTGACAGATAACATTAAAAAATAAATACCAGAACTACGTAATATTTCACTTACAACAGACATAACACCTTTCCAATAAATGTGGTGAATTTAATTAACTGTTGATTTCTTCTTGCTTACCAAATCACAATACACAACAAATGTTCATAATGTCCTCCACCTGAATCAATGCATGCATGTATGCATCTATCATGGATCAACATGTTGTTGGGTTGTACCTCAAAAACTATTTGCAGACATATATTGATATGATCTTCTTTCCTTGTTCTGGTATGTGGAACTCACTTCTGAAGTCTGCCCAAGCATTTGAGATATACCCTGTGTATTGCAGAGATATTGTGCTGAACAGGCAGACATTAATTTTCCTTGTATTCAGTTAAATATTCATTTGACTAAAGCATGTTTCTGAAGTGAGTTACAGACTTCTATATGTTACATATTTCATACAATACTCTCATTTAATTTTACCCAGTTGATGTAAGATTTGAGTTTCGTGTAAAATAAGTACTAACACAAACCAGAATTAAGCTATTTGCCACACAATTTAGTACACACCCCAATAAAAAACTCTATTGATATCCATTTTCCAAGGTACAGAATGCAAATCTGCCTATGCTGTGTTCACTTTCACACACAGAACACTGTCTACAACAAATACACTGGAAGTTCCTTCAGAACTAAAATGTTAGGCAATAAAAGCATAAATTACTCTAGTTTAATCCTCACTTGCTGAAAGTTTAAAATGAAACAGCAACCCGTCATGAGCGATGTGTAGAGGAACTCCATAAATATACCAAGTTTTGAAGATTAGAATCTCTTATGATGTTGTGCCATGTCAATCATTGACTGTTGACTGTCAATGCAACATAACATCCAAGACTTGACTGTTCACCAACACCACTGTGCAAACCTCAAATCTTCTAAACTGTACCAACTTTTGTCATCATGATAAGTCAACACAAACTTATTACTTTTATGCTTCTCCTTGCCAGTGCCTCTCTCTAGTACAACACTAACCTCCTCATTCTTGTTACTATTAGATGAACCTGCACACCATGAAGAAGACATTGATCTTCTCACACACATATTTCCTGCCACATAATCTGAAATATAAAAATAGAAATGGATTTACATTCTCATTTGCTACTGGTTATGGCTCAAACCCATGCATGATTTACCTGTCCAATACAACAATAAAAATAAAGAAAAAGCTGAATGGATAATTAATGTAATTGCATATATGAGAGTATATAAGTACTTAAAACAAAATACTAGATGGGTGTGCTTGTGGGAGGCATTCATAATCGTACCTGCTGCTGGTTTATGGATGGAATTTCTGCAAAACACAAATAAATTAACAAAGTGAGCTACGCTCATATCTCAGCAGCTTATAATGCATGGAGATGAAATACAAGCAATTCTGTACGACAGCTTGTGGCAGTATTCCGCAACTGGTGAGCTGCCACAAGGTTGCATGAGCACCATGAATTTCTAATGGATATGATACAATTAATACCACATTAACCTTTCAAAAGACGAAGTTAAATTCAATTCTTAAATCTCATATATTCCGTACTTGTTCTAATTCATGCCTTATATGTTTTTGTAGCGATGAATCATCACCAACCTTCCAAATTTTACTAACATACACCCAATTCTTATTGTTGCTTGGTTACCAGTCTACAATGAGACCTTCCTGTATGAACTACCTCCCACCACTACACTGGTTGCAATCCAGGCGAACTGTTTACAAAGGCAGACATATAAAGGTAAAGCAATCCCATTACAGACCTGGACAGTCCCTGAGGGTTCCAGGAGGTTCAGGCTCCCAGATTTCAAGACAATCAGCACATAAAGGTGGTGAGGTTGTCAACCCTACACACTGGCCGCCTTTACCCTCCAGGAAATATTCCTGGTACTCATTTCTGTTAGAGGCTGAGTCAACCCCAGGGCCATAGTACGGCAGGAAGGATTATGTTAATGAAAAATTCCAATGACACCATCGGGAATCGAACCCGTGACCTTCCAGCTTGTAGCACAATGCCTCAACCAACTGGGCTGCTGCATGCACCAAAAGTAGACATATGCCAATCCTTTTATTAGAGGGTAGTTCAGAGCCCTTGTGACAAACCTTGAAATATGAAAGAGCATCAAACATCAATAGCGTTTTGTTTTATTACCCAGTGAATTCCTCTGTAAACCTGTGCAAGTCTTACAGCCATGCTCTGTCATACCCTCCTTTCACTGTTTCTAATACACATGCAGTTCAGATGGATGGTGAATCAATAAACACTCCTTTATGTCTGGAATACTGTCTGCTGCCACTCATCAACAGCAGCCAGTCCCTGACAACAGTACTGGCATGTATACAGCTTTCAGTGTAATGAATTTGATACATCTTTCACTTACAAAATATTTCAGTTTTTCTACAACCATCTTCCTTCCTGGTTTCAAAACTGTGAACAATGGTGAATAAGTACTTCTACCATTATTTTCTTTCATTGTCATCTACACATCAAATGACATCACAAGAAAACACACTGTTAGGCATATTTCAACAGGCAGTCATTATGCTGGAAGTGACAGTAATAAGCCACCCAAAAAAAAAAAAAAAAAAAAAAAAAAACAAGAATAGTTTCAGCAGTAGAGTGATAATTTATTATAAGTCTTTTGGTTTTTCCAGTGCAGTTATGCAAAGCATCCTGATATCTGAGTGTACTGCGCGGAGGAAAAACATAGTAACATTCTGCTGGTTCCAAGCAAGCTGAAAAGACATTCTGCAACAAAGCATCTATCTTTGGCTTGCAATGGCATGTATTTTCATTCGACAGCACAAAACAGAATGCAGGTACATTTTATGATTTAATTTCCTCACAATTTGACAAGTCTTGGAAGCGAGCAGTAAAGTACAGAATATATCTAATATAATTTCCTTAAGGTACTTATTGTCTGAAGTATGTAAAAGTGGTTTTGTTTGGACATAATTTTTAACATACAAAAATAATCATATTACAAATTAAACTCTAAAAATTTATAATGGACTTAATGAGAATCTTACCATCGATGTCTGACATGCCACATGTTGAGATATTTTTGTCAATATCCATGGATTTTTCATGAAACAGATTCACGTATTCATGCTTCCTTTGGCCAGTATTTGCCTTCTGTACTCTATCTGTCTGTGCTGAATGTGCTGTCTGTTCATCATACACACCATTTATTTCTGTAACTGTTTTAACATCTCTACCATTAGCTCTAACAGTCTTGTGTTCAGACAAATTTAAACAACATAATTCATTTCCAGAACTACTGAACACAGTATTCTTGCTTACGTTTGAACTGTCATTAGCACATTTTAGAGAATATGATTTCTCTACACAACCAGAAACAGAAGCAAGTTGAACAGCTCCAGCATCACTAACTCCTATGCCATACAAGAATGATCCATCACACAGATGATCAGGAGGGGTGTTCATTGTTGAAGCACTTACAACATTTGTGTAAAATGCTTTATTCAGTTCCCCATATGAATCAACACTAGCAGTACTGCTACTGCTTCCTCTCTGTGTTGACATTTTCACGCTATCAAGAGGTGTTTTCTGAACTGATGTCGGGCCAGTGTTCACTGAATTAATTTTTCCTTGTTGAAACATCATTGGGAATGCTGCAGCAGATGCATTCATATCAGGAATTTCAGAAGCAGGTATAACAGTCTTCTTTGCTGCAGGGGAGGCAAATGAAAGCAACTGTAAATGCTTGTGTGAAGAATACATTTGTGGCATAACAATTTTCTTATCTGGAGTACAGGAAGTGATATCAGAACTTAAACTGGGATCAGAAATATCATTTTCTCTTGTAGACAACTTTGACTGTCCCAGAGCATTTTTAATACAAGCACTTATTCTGTTGGTAACAATTGCTTTTAATTCTTCATCAGTGTGAGAATTAGAGTTTATTGTAATGTCTTGGCATTGTGACACTACATGTGTTTCAGCTGTGCTGTCTATACAACCTGCACTAAAACAATTCTTATGCTTCTCATTGTGTCCATTACAGAATGAATTTCTTACATTTAGAAACAAATTATTTTCACCAACTCCTTTTACAACTTCAAATAATTTTGTTTCAAAAATTCCATCACCATCCTTTACAGCCTGATGTACATTAGATGTATCAGTAATATGTAAAAAGCCTGATTCATTTCTCCTTTCTACTGCTGATGACTGTTTTGAAGCATCAGAAAGACTTAGGTACATATGTCCAGTAGGATCTGTGATGTCTTCAATACAAATTAATGAATCCTCTCCACTGAATTTGACAATACTGTCACTTAAATTCCCTTGCACTTGGACCACACCATTAGAATTAACAGCTTTTCCTTTAATATTCTCAATAGTAGAACTACCAGTTTCTTGCACAGCTTTAACTGTTTTATTTGGTACAGGAATTTCATGAACTTCTGTAATGTTTTCATTTGTCACACATGCATGTGCACTTCCATCATGTTCTTCACAAGAAGTGTCAGTTTGTAAATGATATGCTTTTTGATATACTAGTTCAAATGGATCATTCAACATCCTCATATTCAAGTCTGTTTGATGAACTACTAGGTCAAAGGGATTATTGTCCACATCCGAATCATTATCATTATCTAAAATTGTCTGATTGCAAATAGATATGTTATTTGGACAATTTGCTGAACCAAGTGAAGATGGCACTAATGGTATTAGATGACCAGAGTTGAGAGCATCCAGCTGTGTTGGCAAAGGAACACTAAAATCTATGAGCAGCTTACTGGTATCTTTGTTGTAATGGCTGTTATCTGCAAGAAGGAGTTTTAGAATTAGAATATCTTTCATAAAAACAAATATCCTCATATATTTAAACATACACACATATGTGCATGCATGCAAACAACTTACCGCACATATTTGACATCAGACAGCAACTTCCATAAAATTATAGAGACTCCCGTTTGCTATGAACTAAACATTCAATCTGCAAAAAACACATTATCAGTATGTAACTAATTAATGAAATTTGAATTCTTATTACATACTAATATTTATGGTTCTCCTAGTAGTGACTGAACTTAATTCCTTTATTTCAGTATGAGTACAAAAATAAATTTCGGCCTATAACTTGCCATGAAGGCACAGAGGTGGAGGAGAGGTATCCTGTATTCTTTCTTTAACCTCAATGCTAGATGGGGTGAATAGTTAATGCCATGCTCCAACCACTTTACCCCGAGGAATGACCTGGTAGCGACTGTATAGGAGGCTGGGTTTTCAGTATGAGTACTTGTGCAGAAGTATAGATTTTAAAAAGGGATGCCAATATTTGTGCCTGGTTCAGTAATTTTGCTGTTCAAGGATAGTCTCTTCTTAATCCTGTCTAGATATCAAGGAATCATTTTAAATGATTTGTTGCAGTATCAACAATGTCATATGGACATGAAATCCATAATCTTGTGTTCTGGCCAGAAGTAATGAAGCAAGCTATTCTGGCATTACAGTTATGAACTCTTTCTCATATTATGGGATAAACACGTTTTTCATTATCAAAGCTCTTGACAATTTTCTAGTACCCTGCAACCATTTATGTGACTGCAATAAAATTCTGAGTTAAACAGTATTTAACGTATTATTCTTTCATCAATTCTTCCTCTGTCTCATCCTTGTTTGACTTTGATTCATAGATGTGCAGAGTTGAGTTCCATTTCATACAGAATTATATGGTGATCCACAGTCTACATGTCATAGGCTGGCATAACCTAGTACCCTTGAAATCACAGTGTTCTGAGTATCAACACTGAACTACCTTGCATAGCAAGATAAACTGGTATCTGCTCTACAAAGTTCATTACTAAAAACAAGAGAAAGAATCTTTTAATGCCAATTCAAGCATAGGCAGGTAACCAGAATTTTGTAAGAATAAGGTGAATCAAAACTAAATGCACATGGCACCTTAGCAATATAAACATACTCTAAGTGACATAACATTACAAATGTGAAAATCTCACAGGCCAGAGACAAACTCATTATAGCTAGGGGAATGGTTCACAATTCTAAATTTAATCTTTATCATAGTTAATCAATGACCTTGTTTTTACAAACTCAAAATGTGACATCTATAAGAGAAATCAGAGCACAGTTCACAATGACACTGCATATCAGGTTTGTGGAATTCATTGATTTTAGATATTGTAAGACAGAATCTGTGAACTGTTACACATGCAATCAGTTATCTCCTCTGTAGTTGATACAGGCCCATTTGCATCTGGTTACTGCTTTGGTAGGTAAATGTTGATCAAAATGCCCCACAATGCATAATTCTCTTCTCCAAGTGTTTGGAAATAGAGATGATAAGCAGAAAGCCTTCAGATCCACGGATCTTGAACCAGGTCTTTGTGGCAAAGGTTTATACCACACATGAACAAGTGTATCTTAAAAATCATCAGCACCATTTTTACATAGGATACTTGTACTAAGTCTAGTGCTTCCTGGTTTTTCATCACTGGGTGTTCCCATTCTCCAACACACATTGTAGTTTTGAAACAATTTTAACACTGAATAGCATCACTGTTGTTCCAAGGGGCAGTTGTGCTAGACAACAGAGTCCTGCAGTGCTTTTGATACAGCTATATTTTTTCCTTGAAGTGTTCCCTAAATCATGTTCTGGTAGGTTCAAGCCTTGGGTCCAGATAATTAGATGTGCTAACTACATCAACATTTCCTTGCTTCAAGAAGACTGTCATTCCCCTCTGGAACAACCTTCAAAATAATTTTCCCTTGACTGAGTTTAAAGTAAATTGTTTATAAAATCATTAAAACACTATTGTAGTTTTATAAACCTTGACCAGTCTACATACACCTAACTTATCCATTGCGAAGTAACATGGGAGAGGACTGAGCGGATCCCCCGGCAGCACCCCATTCGACTGCAGTTGCATCCCTTACCTAACGTTCTCATGTATTACAATGTAATTATTGTACATTACCATGCCTAACTCATAAACACTGCAGTCCCGTCAGACTTCTAGAAAGAAATGCTTCGCACTGGCATTTTACAAGAACTTCTCTTGCTCAAAGAAAAAACTCACACTAACGGAGAATTAAAACGACCCTCTTCTAAAATGATTTATAAGCGTAGAATGGCAAGAAGAAATTTTAGGGACTTCAAATACCCACATCCGAATCACACACCAGAGCTCCTTCCACTAAGGCCAGATTCTCGTATCAGATGATCTGTAGCTCACATAAACCCCGCTGTCTGTAACATGCTCTCACTACGGGGCATTCCTTCTTCTTTAAATTCAAACTTGTTACAATCACAGATCATTTACCACTTGCCCCCTCTGCTTAACTGTCTTCTACAAGTTGATAACTGCAGACGTTAAGTTTCCCTCAAGGAGCAGAGTTTCCCTTTATATGACATCAAGAAATGTCTAGTGATGTACAGGGATACAGATTGTCTAAGTTCCCTGTCCATTAGACCAGTCGGTAACAGAAACATATTCCGTTTGTACGAGAATATTTCCATATCTTTTCAGTGACTGCAATTGCAGCAAAGTGGAAATAATTCCCTTGGATGCGACAGCAGTTGGCATTAAAAACCGTTGAATGCCACTGGCTGCGAACACATCCAAAATGGCGTCTTTTTCTCTTACGGTGCATGTTAATTAATAAGTTATATATTATTGTACATTTAGCAAGAATTACAATCGTGTTTTCATTGTACACAGTTTAAATCAGAGTTTTTCGAATAATACAGCTTGCAAATGTATAAAGCAACATGGAAAGTAGATGAAAATGATGAAGGTAGTATAAGGTTATGTAAACATACTTATTAATTATAACAAATATAATAATGGAACGAAATTTGAATACTGTGATTATTAATTGTGGTGCACATTTGACCAAAAACTTCTTTGGGTACAGTAAGCTAATGCTGGTATGTAATTTTCGGCGATATGTGGGTGTTGTGTACTTGATTTGTATACGTTTTATATTTTATTTCAGCCCAAGGAATTAAGCCGTAAACGATTTTTCGTACGTAATTGTGTCACACAGTTTCCTATCGAGGATATTAATTCATTTTCTTTCAACTGATCATGAAAGGTATTAAAATGAAGCACACAGCTTTACAAAGTGGCTAAATAGCTCCCTTTCGTTTGCGATCGTCGAGTATTTCGTTGCGAACGATCCAGTACCGTCGAGACTGGTGTAGCAGTAGAACTTTTAATTTGTATTCGGACGTTGCTCACCTCAGATGCTGGTGAGGACACTGGCTAGCCTGAAATTTGTGTTTTTCTTCAATCCCTTGTCAATATTTGGTCGGCAGACCCGACCCCACAAGTTATCCATTTGATACTAATTTGCCCGAGATACTGACAGGATTGTAATATAAACGACTGAAAATTTTGATAAGAAAACCCATGAAGCTATAATGGTGTTTCAACACTGTGATCTCATGCTAAATTTAGCTTCAGTCCCAGATGATATCAGCACCTTACCTGAACAATAAAACAGCAAGAAACACTGCTCACATGTATGCCTGTTAGGGAAAACATGTCATTAACCGCTAGAATATGTACCCATTTTTTAAAAACCAAGAACTGGGACACAATAACCCATTACACAATGCAGAATACAGGAATGTAGTAGTTATACAATGCGAAAACCCAGATAAGCAGCTGTTACAAACAAATACAACAGGATGACATAACAGTAATGATAAGAATAATAATACTAAAAAACTCACACTCACTTCACTTACTAATTTTTCTTTACACATGTTCCTTTTCCTTTGCAGTCTCAGCCCAGACTCTGTAATCACAGATCGATGTTTCTTTCTCTCCTGCTTCTCTTCTTTCCTTATAGTGGCTGGTTGATGGCTGTCCTATTCCTATAGATGTTTTCTTCCAATGTGGAGTGGTCAGATTTTGTATGCATTGTCAGAAGTGTTGTAATTTTATTGCTTGAAAAAATTCAGGACATTTGGCTTCTGAAACCAAGTCCTATGGGACACCAGGACAGAGCCCTTTAAAAAGCTGATTGAAGTGGCACTGTCCCACAAACACTGTGACAAATGGGATCCCTACACCAGAACAATGAATGAGTGCATGTAGAGCGAATTTTGGACTAACATTTCTTCTCAGCTTTAGAGTTATATGTTTTATTGTTTCTATCATCTGAATCTTAATTAATAATTTACTTATCACTTTTGCCATTTCTCTTTCGGTAGTCAGACAGTTAAGGAGTTGTGGTAGTACAGTTAAGTAAAGGTGAAGGAAGGATTAAAATATATCAAACAATTCCACAGAATGTAACTTTCATTATTAATCTGTTTTATGGCAGTGAAAAAGATTTTACATCGCACATACTGCTTCCCTGGCTGTCACTAGATAATGCATATAAGTGAGTAAGGAAATTGTTATTTAAATTTAAGCACTAAATAACTCTGGAGCAAATGACAGTTCTTTAACCGACAAGCTGCATGAAATATTCTGTTACCTTACAGTGTATTGAATTATGTAAGGATCTCAGAATATATAGCATCAAATAATAAAATACTTAATTACTAATCAGTTGGAAGGAAGCAGTTTTGGCATGATATGATGTGCTATCGTGACACATTCCTGGAGAGACCAAGAAGAACCAGAGAAAACCTTTGTCAGGATAGCTGGTCTTCAGGCCAAGGTTTGATCCTGGGATCTGCTGAACAAAAAATAGGAGCACTAACCATATGACCATGACACTATGAGTATGAACTGTTTAAGAATTTTGTGTTAAATATTAATATCTATGTGTGCTGCATTCTCATACTCTGTTTTTATATGAAATAATTATAAGCCATACTTAACAAGTACCCCATCCCTAAAATTAGAAGATAAATAGCATTGTTAATTACACAATAAATGTTTTTTTTACAGCCGTGTTTATTGATGCTGAGGAAGAAACAAATGAAAACAATGGGAAGTGTACCTATAGTAGGTGGTCATATTTACCAGATCTAGTACTAGAAAAAGTGTTTTCATATTTGTCCATGAGGGAGCGTTATTATGCATCAATGGTGTGCAAGTCTTGGTACAGAGCATTTCATCTCCCGTATGTCTGGTCAACTTTTGTTTTGGATGATTCAACTCTTACAAGGAAGAAATATAATTATTACTATGGTTGGCAGGTACTGTAATTACTTCATAACAAGCATTTATGTAGTCTGCATTCCACTCTTTGAAAGTGTTACTGGAAATTTAAATTAAATAGAATATACAAGACTTCTCTACAAGAAAGTGATGGGCATACCCACAGACATGTGCAGTGCTTTTCTTTACAGAAAAGAACGTGATGTATTGGTGGGGAGGTATACTGTTTCAGTTGAACCTTATTTCAATTCCATTACTTTTTCATAACATTTGTGTGTTTACAGTATATGAAAAAAATGTCAGTAAAACATACTGATGCATGCCACAATAAATCCCTCATACATGCCAGTGAGATATCTTTGTAATATTCACACATTTATATCTTGGTCTCCCAAGTTGTCTCTGTCCATGCAGTTGCCCAGCAAGAACTGGTTCCTCAATACATACTGTAAGCCCTGTCTACCTCAGTTATCCTGTATACATGTGTGACAATAAATGTTAATAAAAGTAAATATTTATCATGTTCCAGCATGTACTAGACCACATGCGAACACAAATGTGCATCACAAATGTTGGACGTAACTTCCGGCAACTTGTATTTGGACCCATGATGAATTTTTTCAACCTTTATGAATTTATGAATATGCTATCATATTTTATTGAATGGCCTCAGGGAGGTCTAGAGATTGGTACACACATCCGAATGCTGAGATTCATTTTTCCCTGTAACATGGCTGCCCGTGATGAATCAGAACGAGAAAGGATATTTGGAACTGGAGGTTGGAAATCTTTGATGATACTTTTAACGATAACTTTTAGTATCATTGAGGTATATTTCCCTTTATTCTTGGTAAAATGCAGTGGACCTTTGATATGTATGTTTAACTAACTTCATGTTACAGGTTTTTCCTTAATAGGTTTGTGGCCATTTAGATGTCAAGAAATTTGCTACTTTTGTGGGAACCTGCAGCTTCATTTCTGCATTCACAGCAGTCCATCAGTTGCTGTAACCTGCATTTTGAAACAGGAGTTAATTAACTGATCAGCAAGAACTGGGCAGGATATTGTGTTCTTGGACTCTATAAGAAATAAAAATTCATTGCTTTCCCAGGACAATTCTGCATGTATTTCCTTGAACAAAATGTCCATTGTAGACACACAAAACCCACATCCAAAACACAAAGCAATGTATTTACTTTCTGAATGCTGTAGATTTAACATTTCCCGCTGTTGCCATATGAGCTTCCAAAGATTATGCTCGAGTATCTGACTGAACAAATGATATTGCGGACACGATGTGACACTACACTGCTTTACCTGTATGACTGTACAATGTTCTGTTGTATGTAAGGGAAAACTTTAGCAGTCTCTGTACAGGCCTGGACAGGCCCTGAGGGTTCCAGGAGGTTCAGTCTCCCAGATTTCATACCAGTCGGCACAAGAAGGTGGTAAGGTTGTCAGCTGTACCCACCAGCTGCTGTTAACCACCCACCCACCCACCCAGCCCAAG
>Ga0209629_10001778_pt1 | contig 14051 bp, 8 predicted proteins | sample TergutCu122P5_FD_187286 | JGI IMG/M metagenome (GOLD analysis project Ga0209629, IMG submission 187286) | Cubitermes ugandensis P5 segment gut microbial communities from Kakamega Forest, Kenya - Cu122 P5 (SPAdes) (version 2) | ecosystem: Host-associated > Arthropoda: Insects > Digestive system >... | reverse complement strand
TCCAACACAAGTGGTGCCGCATTGCCGTCGTCGATGCAGGCGCTCGTGATAACCACCGCGATCACAAAGCCCATAACATCCTTCCGCAATGGAAACAAGGTTCTCAGTGTTGATGTTCATCATGTCATCTCCTGAAATTTTTCGGCATTTAGATCATGAGCCGACTGAAATAGATGTAAATCACGATGATGGTTGCGATCAGTCCCGCCGTCAGGATCACGTCGAGTTTATTCCAGCTTTCGCGGGTTTCGCGGCGTTGTTCGGGGGTCGCGTTGCCGTAGGTAATGCCCTGCAACAGTTCCGGTGCCGGTTTCGGCGTCATGAGACTGACCAGTATGATGATTAAACTGCAAGCCACCGTCAGGTAAATACAGACGAACGTGAAACTCGTCGTCGCGAACCAGTGCAGGAATGTGCCGTCGTCAAAAGGCGAAACGCCGTGCATGATTTCGACGGCCAGTCGCAACATTCCGAGAATGAACCCGACGATCATCCCGGTCATGCAGCCGTAGGCGTTGACCCGCTTGTAATAAATGCCCAAAAAGAACACGGCAAAAATCGGCGGCGCAAGGTACGCCTGCACGCTTTGCAAATAACCGTAAAGTGTGCCCGGCATGAACCGGATCACCGGAATCCAGGCGAGTCCCAGAATCACCATGACCGCCGTGGCGAGGCGTCCCATCCAGACGAGTTGCTTTTCCGAAGCGTTCGGACGCATTTTCGTGTAAATGTCCATCGTAAAGAGCGTCGCGCTGGAGTTGAAGACCGCGGCCAGCGAACTCATCAGCGCGGCGATCAAGGCCCCGACGACGATCCCCTTGAGACCGATCGGCAACACTTCCTTGACGAGAACCGGAAACGCACTGTTCGGGTCGTGCAGGACTTCGGGGCCGATTTTTCCCTGCACGGCCAGTGCGTAAGCGATCATCCCCGGCACGATGAACAGGAAGACCGGCGTGAGTTTCAGGTATGCCCCGAAAATCGTCCCGCGTCGCGCCTGACGCTGGTTCCTGGCGGCGAGTGTCCGCTGCACGATGTGCTGTTCGGTACACCAATACCACAGCCCGACGATCGGTGCCCCGAACAACAGCCCGAACCACGGAAATTGCGGGTGACTGTTCGGTTTCCAGAGATTGAAGTAGTCGGTTTTGACACGGCGATCCGCCGGCGGGTTGCTATTGTACTCATTCTTTTCCATTTCCGTTAAAAAACCGCCTTTGCCGCCGCCATATAACCGTCCGATTTGATCTATATCCATGCCGAGTCGTTCCTCAAGATTCATTTCGATGGCTTCGCTCTTTGTAAGACCCTGGTCCATCAAGTCGGGGTTATATTTGCCGATTCCTTGAAAACGCTTGACAAAGACTGTATTTCCCGCTTTATCCTTTAACGGTTCCACTTTGCCTGTTTCGGAGTTATACTTCGTCAGTTGATATGCCACCATCTTATCCGCCCCTTGTGTTGCTTCCTTGAGCGGAACCCAACCTCCGACTTGCCAGAGACCGATAAAAAGCACGCTCGCGGCACCAAGCAGGAGCACTCCGGTTTGCATCACCTCGGTGTAAAGCACCGCGCGGAGTCCGCCGAGGATTGTGTAAAGCCCCGTGATCACGACCATGCCAAAGGCACCGAGCCAGAAATTACTGACCCATGGGAAAAGGTCGACCGGGAACAAGGCACCAAAAACGATCCCCCCGGCAAAAAGCGTGACCGAGACTTTTGTGAAAATATAGGTGATCAAACTCACGACCGACAGGAACCATCGAGCCGACGGGGAGTATCGCCGTTCGAGAAATTCGGGCATCGTGAAAATGTTGCTCCGTTCGTAATACGGCACCATGATCCAGCCGAGCACCAGCAGGCACCAGGCGTGCAACTCGTAGTGGGCCATCGCCATGCCGTCGCTGGCACCCGTCCCGGCCAGGCCGACGAGATGTTCCGAACCGATATTCGAGGCGTAAAGCGACGCACCGACCACGAACCAGCCGGTATGCCTTCCGGCAAGGAAGTAATCTTTGGAGTTCTTGTTGCTTTGCTGAACCACCCACCAGGCGATCCCCAGCAAAATGGCAAAATATGCGATGAGCGTTCCCCAGTCCCAAAATCCCAGCGTGTCTGACGCCAGGGCAAAAAGCAATCCGTCGAAGTATGGCATGGTCGGTTCCTGTGGGTTGAATGTTTAAAAAAATGCAGAGTGTAAAGTGTGGAGTGTGGAATTTGGAGTTATTTTTGATTGTTTCTCGATCTTTTCTTTTGTGGTTTTTGTGATGGATTGTAAAATACGGTGTATTTCCAAGGCGTCTTGCATGATGGAGTGGGATTGTTTCGATGTGAGAAATTCTGTTGCTGTCAGGAGTTTCAGCCAATAGAGCGTCTCTCCGCATTCTTTGAGGGCGATGTACATTTTCGCGAGGTGGTCTTTCGGCGATTGGCCATAAATCGCTTCACTGATATTCGCACCAATACTCGTTCCGCACCGAAGCACTTGTTTCGACATGACGTACTCTTTTTTTGTTTTTACCAGGTGCTGGTAAAGGCGAACAATTCGCACGGCAAACGCAAAATTCTTTTCACCGACAATACTCTCCGCCACAATAATACCTCCTCAACTCCACACTCCACACTACTTTACGGCTTCCCGAATGGCGATCAATTTCTTCATAATATGATACAGCGATTCCTTGTGGTTTGCAACGCCGAAACTGTCGTGCAATTCCCGGTACAACGCATAAAGTTTTTCGTACACCGGAACCGCTTTTTTGTTCGGTTTGTACACTGTCGGCTTGGTGCCGGTCATCTTCTTCTGGGCCGCCTGGACCGATTGGAACGCTCTGCCCGCCACGGCTCCGAAAATCGCGGCACCGAGCGCGCAGGTTTGCGGGCTGCGGCTGATTTTCATCGGTTTGTTGCACACGTCGGCGTAAATTTGCATCGTCAGCGGACTCTTCTCGGCAATCCCGCCGCAGTTGACCACTTCCTTGACCGGCACGCCGTATTCCTCGAATCGCTTGATGATTGTCAACGCCCCGAACGCCGTCGCTTCGATGAGCGTGCGGTAAATCTCCGGCGCGCCGGTATGCAACGTCATGCCGATGATCTGGCCGGTCAATTGCTGGTCGACCAGCACGGTGCGGTTGCCGTTGTTCCAGTCGAGCGCGAGCAGCCCGCTTTCGCCCGGCAGCAACCTGGCCGCGTCCCGCGAAAGATTGACATGGGCGTCCCCCTTGTCGGTGTATTTCGACGGGGCAAGGTTTTTCACGAACCAGTTGAAAATGTCGCCGACCGCCGACTGACCCGCTTCAAGGCCGTACATGTCCGGCATGACACTCCCCGGCACGATGCCGCACAGCCCCGGAATGTCCGCAATCGACTTGTCGAGCGGATGCACCATCATGTCGCAGGTGCTGGTGCCAATGATTTTGACGAGTGTTCCCGGCTTGATGCCCGAACCGACCGCTCCCATGTGCGCATCGAACGCCCCGACCGCCACGGGGGTGTTCGGCAGCAACCCTGATTTTTTCGCATGGATGGGGAGCAATGTTCCAGCCGCCTGGTCGGAAGTTTTCGCGCGGGCGGCAAACCGTTCGCGCAGCGGCACAATATCCGGGTCAAGCAATCTCAAAAAGGCTTCGTCCGGCAGTCCGCCCCACTGTTCGTGGTACATCGCCTTATGCCCGGCGGCGCAGATGCCGCGACTGAGTGTGTGCGGGTCGGTGTTGCCCGTCAAAAACGCGGGAATGAAGTCGGCCAGTTCGACCCAGGAATACGCAGCTTTGAAGACTCGCGGGTTTTCCTGCTTGCAATGCAGGATTTTCGACCAGTACCACTCGCTGCTGTATCGCCCGCCGCATTTGTCGAGGTACTTGACGCCGGACTGTTGCGCCGTTTCGGTGATCTTTGCCGCTTCTGAATATGCCGTATGGTCTTTCCACAACCATGCCTGGGCCGCCGGTTCTTTTTGAAATTCCTTCAGCAGTGCCAGTGGCGTCCCGTTTTGATCGACCGGGATCGGGGTCGAGCCGGTCGTGTCCACGCCGATGCCCGCGACGAGTTCCGGTTTGAAGCCGTTTTTCTTCGCCTTTTTGACCGCCTGCGAAACCGAATGATAAAACCCTTCGATGTAATCTGCCGGATTTTGTCGTGCGAGCAACGGGTCTTTTGGGGTGATGATCACCCCGTCCTCGCCGCTCGGATAATTGTACACTGACGATGCCACCTCGGAACCGTCCGTGATGTCAACAATGAGTGCCCGCACGCTGTTCGTGCCGTAATCGACGCCAATGGAAAATTTCTTTGCTGTTTTTGACATGGGTTTATCCTACTGCGTTGGAAATAAAAAAAGCATCACACATCGCTGCTATGCCGCAACCGGTATGAGCGTAGCCTTCGGCTTCGCGCAACCATCCTGCGTTGCAGGGCTTCCGTCTCCAGCTTGCGGCTTAACTTTAGTGTCCATACCAAGAGACAGAAGCAATTACTTTTTGTTTGGGTCGACGCCGCATTTTCGAAGCATGATGGCGGCTTCCGTTCGGCGGGGATGGTCCGCAAGATGACTTTTCATGCATGCCTGCCACAATGGAATCGCCAGTTCTTTTTGATTCCGGTTGAAATAGTACATGCCAAGCAAAAACTGTCCCTGCAACATTTCCTTTGCGTCGGGACATCCATCAAACCATTTTTTGAGTTCTTCCTTCGGTAAATTACATTTTCCCCCTGAAGCCAAGTCGCCTACAATCATTTTGGCAATTGCGGGAAGAAGGCCATATCGAAATTCTTCCGAATCATGCGATTTTCCTTCCGCCACTTCAGACAGCAATTTGTCACGTTGAGCCATGTTACCGTTTTTATCGTAAATCATTGCCAACATAAATCCGTTCCAGGAAGCTTGTTCCTGGGAATAATTTTCATTAAGATTCTCCAGCAGCTTTTTCTCGTCATTCTTAAAATACCAGGGTTCAAGAGAAAAATTGTAGACTTGCCCGTATTCGGCAAGGTGGACCGCACCATCAAAGAGTGTTTTCGCTTCGTCCGGATAGGGGCGGTTGTTCCTCAAACAAAACAAGAGCCAATAGTATCCACCGTTATTGTATCGCTGTGAATTACTCCGATAATACTCCTCCGCCTCGTCAAGCCGTCCGAGATTTTCAAAACAACGTGCCAGTGTAAGGAATCCCCGTGCACTGCCTGCCTGAGCCGCTTGTTCCGCAAAAGGCAACGCCTCGTCATAACGTTTCAGTTCCTGTAGTTTTTCGGATATATCGAAATGGATCAAGGATAATGCCAGACCGGGAGCAACATGACTCATCGCTTTTTTCATTGTCGCCAGCCAATGATCATGTTCTCCCTTTTTCCAATAAAGATCGGCCAATTGGAGCATTGGTTTTTCCGAGCGATAAAATGACGAAGCATTTTCAAAACACGCCTCCGCTTTGTCAAAGTCATTATCTTTGAAATATTTTTTTCCGAGGATGATCTGGAAAGGGGGAAAACCCGACGCTTCCTTTGCCCAGACATCAACCAAATCTTTGATGGCGTCCCACTCCGCGATGATCAAACCGGCACGTGCAATGGGTTGATATGGCGATCTTTGTAACCAGAGTTGGCATACGTAACCGCTTGGCGAATTCATCCATTTGCGAGAGCCGAAATCGGAGGCCAATCCAAGTGAATCATAAGTATGATTCGCTTCACAGACTGTAAAAAAACCTGGAAACATGAAAACAGGCTTTTGGTTTCGATATTCAATTTCCCGATAGAGTCGCGGAATTGATGATAAAGGCCGATTATTGAAAATATTCTCAGGAGGATAAAGTTGATTGAACGCCTGTTGAGCATTTTGTTGATTATTCATGTCGGTGGAATAAAAATCAAGGAGCAATTCATACGGATGTCCCTCATAAAGCGGACGTGTCTCATCCAGGGTTTCCTCGGTCGAAACTCCATAAGCAACGGGAATAAGAACAATATTGATTGCCTGTACGTATGAGGTTTCACGAAGCATCATTCCCAATGACGCCCAGGAAAGCGGAATCGGGTCATAACATTCGGAAGGATTCGCCATGACCGGCTCGGTATTCATCAATGCTTTCCAAATACCGCGACGTTTTTGAAAGGCGGACGCAGGGGAATCGTCGTCATTATTCCCGGCCTTCGGTGAAGAACCGAATCCGAACAGTTCCATCACACCGCCGGAAAAATGTGAGGACGTTTTGGTGAGTGCCTTGACATTTTTAGGCAATCCAGGCATTTTGGAGAATTCTCCGGAGAGATATTCATCAATTTCCTGGACGGGTTTCGTCCCCCTGGCATTGATGTTCGGCAAATCCCCAAGTTGTTTCGAGGCGTAAAGCCGGTCACAGCAGAAGAGTTTTGCTCCTGCCAGAGTACCAATGTCACATCCCATCTCTTGCTCGCCTGTCGCGTTTCCCTCATCAAACACCTTAAAGAGTAAAACAGCGGCAAGCGTTTTCCATTCTTGGTCGCGTAAGCCGTTTTTTAACGCAAACAGATCATAGTGATAATATTTTTCGACCAGTTTGACCCAAGCGGGAGTTTCCGGAAGTGCGGCATCTTGTTTGCATTGTTCCTGGACGGCTTGCATGCATTCGATGGCGTCAGTGTGATAGCCCAGAAACCCCCAGACATAAACACGGTTCCAGTTTCGCCAAAGCGAAGCGGGAATCGTCACATTCCGACCGTTTTGTGTGAGGGTCACGCTCCCTGTTTCCGGGAGATTTTCCGCATACCAGATGGCACGTCCCGCGAAAATATGATAACACGGATGAAAAAGATGACTCGTCAAAAATGCCAGATTCGTGTAAGCACGGGCAAGCGCGCCACGGGTTTGCGGCGACCAGCCGGTTTTCTGTTCCAGAGCGTCAATCTCGCGAATGGCCCGGTATTGGGAAAACATGTTCATTTCCTTGAGAAGTTCTTCTGTTTCTTTTGGAATGGTCGTTGTTCCTTGCGGCAGTGGCGAGACAGTCGCAATTCTGGATCGTATTGCGGGCAAAAAACGTTCACGGAGAAGTCGTTGAATGTTTTGCGTGGAATCAATCATGAAGTAATTTTTAACGGTCAACGGTTCCTGAACCAATTGAATTCCTGTCTGCCTGGTTGTGGCCGGCGGAATCAAATGATCGTCCGGCGTTTTTTTCAGCGAGGAAAGATCGATATTCTTATAATCGACTGCGACATCTTTTTCCCTGCAATCTTTTTCATCGGTTGCCCAAAGCGATACGACATGCACATGGTAATATTTCGAATCGGCACACAATTCCGGCGTTTCATGGAAGTCAAGTCGAACGGAAGCAATGGTTTTCGTTGACGATGGTGATGCGTCACCGGGAGAATCCGCGTGCAATTGCGGAAAAGCATCACTGAGCCACTCATCGCGTGGAACCAACCCCAATTGATAATAGGCTTCCAGCAAAAAACTCTGGCGTGCCACTTCACGAACATCAGGGAGACTGAAAGCATCCAATGTTCCTGGGGTCGTCATTTGGAGACTGCCATGATGCGGGCTGTCTTCCTGACGGCATTTTTCAATCCAGGGAAGCGAATCCAGAAGAAACTCTCCGGACACATGTCCGTCAAGATACAGGATTCCACTGGACTGCCATGACTCCGTTTTTTCCTGTTGCGGAACATGAAACGTGCGGAACGCCCCCGTATGCTGTTCGTCCGCATGTAAAAAAGGAACAAAATGACATGCGGCAATGACACCGCTTACAAAACAGAAAAAGATGTGCCGAAAGGAAAACAAAATAATGCTCCTTAGGACTCGCGAAATAATAACGTGGTCGTTTCCATAACAGCCCGGAGCGTAAGCGACGGGGTAAACGGTGATTCGACCCCCGCGCTGACGCTTGGGGCTGCTATTTTTCGATCAACTTGTTTTTTCGCGGTTCCTTAATATAAAATTACGAAAGGGGATAGTCAATCACACTGGTTTGATCACTGTTGGCATGGACACAAAAGTTGAGCCGCTACCCGATTTTTTGGCCACGAAGAGCGCAACTTCCTTATCTTCGGACGGGGGCTGCTGTCCAACTCTTCTGTCCAAGACCATATTGAAAATTTTGTTCACTTTTCCACAATCATTGTCCGGCAGCCGAAAAAGCCTCCTGCCGTTGCACCGGGACGGGCTTGGAGCGTTACGGTGATTTTGTCCAACTCACGAAACACTTCGCCGTCGAGCAGGTATCCGACATCAAAAAACTTGTCCGGAGCGTTGTTGTCGAGCCGTTGTTCAGCGATTTTTTTGCCGTTCACGAGAATATCGAACACGCGATTACCGCCGTCGCTGCCCCAATAGGTAAAAACCAGTTTGTTTTGCTTGTCGGGGTTGAGTTTCATTTCAAACGTCATCGAGCCGCCGTCCACCGCGTGACGCCACTTCCTGCCGAACGCCTCGCCGAACGCCGTTTTTTCGCCGCGAAAATTGTGATCGCGTTCCGGCTGCATTTCGCCCGGCTGAAAGAAATCGACCGTTAGCCTTTCCATCGCCTGTAGCCGTGCCTGCCCGGCCTTGTATTCCGCTTCACGTTGTTTCCATTCCTCTTCGGTGAATACGTCGAAATAGACAGCGTAGCGTTCCGTGGCGGCAAAGAACGGCACAATTCTGATCGGTTCGGGAAGAGTTTTTAAGTTTCCTTTTTCTGTGAAGAACTTGTTCAAATCAAACTCGCCGACAATGCAAGGCAACGATACTTTAGCATCACCCGTCGGTTCGAAAGGTGCCGCCATGGGCTTATCGATTGCACCAAGATTACCGGCAAGGAGAGTCGGCCCCCAAAAAAACGCGATCCGGTTTTTGTTGTCCGGCATGGATTCGACATGCAGCGAGAGGATCATGACATAATCGTCAAGTAACTTTGTTCCCTCCCACGTTTGATCGTAAACAAAATACCCGTCTGATTGAACCGCCTTTGGCGTTTCTTTTTTCATGACTCTGCAATTTCCCGGAATACGGATTTTGACGACCATATTCGTCGATTTTTCCGCTTTCACGGTGACTTTATGATCGGAGGCGATCGTTATCTCAATCCCTTTTTCCTTCCAATCGAGCACCGAGGGAATCAGCAGGTTAACGTAGAGAACGTCCTTGCCGTTTTCCTCCGCGTGAAAATAGATGGAATCGCCGTATTTTGCGTGGTTTTCCATGCCGGTTCCGTGACAACAGGTCCAATTGTCGAACGCCGTCGAATACGTGCGAAACCCGCCGCTGCGGAGCGGCACGAAATACGTGAACAGCCTGTTCATGTCGTCCGAGCGGTCGATCGACGCAAGAATGTGATTGAAAAGTCCGCGTTCGTAATAGTCGAGATATTTCGTGTCGCCGGTCCAGGTGTAAAGGTGCCGGGTCATTTTCAGCATGTTGTAGGTGTTGCACGTTTCGGTTGTGTTGCCGTCGAGTCGGTCGTTGAGTTTGTCCGGCGGACCGAAATGCTCATTCATCGTGTTCCCGCCGGTCACGTAAGTATGATGGTTGACGACGCAATCCCAGAAAAATTCGGTAATTTTTCGGTGTTTTTCATTACCGGTCAATTCATAAGATTGCGCAAGGCCGATGACTTTGGGGAATTGCGTGTTGCCATGTTTGCCGGGCAAGTCGTCACGACCTTCGGCAAACGGCTCAAGGATCACGGCGTCGTAAAAACGGTCGGCCAGCTTGCGATATTTGTCCTCACCGGTGATGCGGGACAACTGGTAAAGCACGTCGTTCATGCCGCCGAACTCGCAACGCATCATTTGGGCAAACTGCTCATCGGTCAGGTCTTTCGTCACATCAATCGCCCAATCGCCAAGTTTTTTGGCCGTTTCAAGTGCCTTTTCGTTGTCGCAATAGTGATATGCGTCGATCAGCCCGGCGAATAATTTGTGCAGCGTGTACCACGGCACCCAAAGTCCGTTCAGATCGAAGCCCTGTGAGCGGATTTCACCCCGCTTGATTTCGGCAAAGACTTTCCGGTCGTTCGGAATTGCCGAAACCAATCCGTCCTTTCCCGCCTTTTGGCATTCCTCAAGCTGGTCAACAATATACCCGGTACGTTCCTTGAAACGCTCGTTCCCGGTCGCGGCGTACATCATCGTCACTGCGGAAAGATAATGTCCCAGCGAATGCCCGGAGATGGAATCTTTTTCCCAACCGTCGTAATGCTTTGCCTTCGCTTCAAGCCCGGCATTGATGCGGAATTTTGCCAGCAACGCATCCGGATTGACCGACAGGAGATATTTCGCGTCTTTATCCTGTGCGTCTTTGAACGGACTGTCGAGCAACCGTACCTGCGACAGCTCGAACGGTTTGATTTTGATTCGGGATGATTCCGCATTCTCACCCGCAATCCCCGATTGGCCGACACAGGTGAAAAACGAGAGGATCATCGCTAAAAACCAAATTCGACTCCGCATGATTGACTCCATGAATATATTGGTATGGACACAAAAGTTTGGAACGACTCTAAACCGTTTTGGCCACGAAGACCGCAGCTTCCGTTGGTCGCTGCTGTCCAACTCTTATGTCCAGGGCAATACTCCATGAATATATTGTGGCGGACATAAAAAACGAACTTGTCCGGTGAATCGCCGGTCTCGCCAAAATGAACAAAATGTTTTATTTTACTGGATTTTTACATTTAACGCAACATAACATATTTCTTTGTCGATTGCAATATTGTGGCGGGCATAAAAAATGAACTTGTCCGCTGAATCTCCGGTTTCGCCGAAAGAGACAAAATGTCCCGTTTCACGAATTTTTCGCACGTTGGCGCAACCGGCAGCCGTGGAAGTGTTGTGCATTTTTTTCTCGCCGGTACAATGGAATCAAAAAAAGGGACGGGCCAATGACACGCAACGAAGCCTGGAATCTGCTGACGCAGTATAACGACGATCCCTTTCATCTCCACCATGCCCAAGTGATGGAAGGCGTGATGAAATTCTTCGCGGAAAAAGAAGGATTCGGTGACGAGGCCGAATTTTGGGGGATTGTCGGCCTGCTGCACGATCTCGACTTCGGTCAATTCCCCGAAGAGCATTGCGTGAAACAGCAGGAGATCATGCGGGAACACGGCGTCGACGAACGCATCATCCGGGCGACGGCTTCGCACGGCTGGGGCAACACCGGCACGGAGTTCGAGCCGGAACACCGCATGGAAAAAATTCTGTACGCAACGGACGAGCTGACCGGTCTGATCGGTGCGGCCGCCTTGATGCGACCATCGAAAAGCGTTCAGGACATGGAGGTCAAATCGGTGAAAAGCAAATTCAAATCGGCGGGGTTTGCCGCAGGTTGCTCCCGCGAAGTCATCCGAAAAGGGGCGGATATGCTCGGCTGGACGCTCGACCAACTCTTCGCAGAAACCCTCGAAGCAATGAAGCATGCCGATGTCGTCAAATGATCACGGATTCCTGATCACATATCCCCTGTCCCTCTTGTTTTGCATCCGGATTTCCAGGCGGCTTGGGCAGGTCATTCCGCATGTTTTTGGTTTTTCTCCCGAACGGTAATCATGACACGCATGAGATAATTTGTATCGTCGGAAACGCAAACCTCATTCAAGGGGTATTCCTCATAAGCGTCTCCGCATATCTCAAAACCGTTTCTGTCGATGAAGTCAAGCATTCGTTTGTATAATTCATCGCCCTGGCCGTACCCGCCGCGCATGTAGCCGATGTCATAAAAAGCCGCAGGCCTTTTGTCGCGTCCTTCGGGATTATAAAAATAATAACGATCCGGCCAAACCCAGTCGCCACGCCTGATTTGTTCTTCCGAAAAGACGGCCCAGACAGGATAATTCAAGTCCAAATCCGGAAATCTCCTGCTGATCACGTCATAAAAGTCGGCCAAGGCGTCATAATTATTCCTGCCACGGCTGTAATCGTTCAGGTCGCCGAGAACACGATTGAACTCATCACTCACGCTGTTCGCACGACCACTTTGGAAAATAATTACAACCCCGATTTTTCCAATCCCGACCTGATCTGGTTCCAAACCATGAACTCATTGAACTGAACGGCGGCCGATATTCAAGCAATTTACAATGTGATGGATAACCCGCCGCCCGTCGTTCCTGAAGCGTCCACGATTTTGTTCCGGCCCCTGGGGGCTTTCGGAATGGTGGGAACTTCTTTCGTCCGCAGACGTTCCCGCATGAAAACAGCGGCATAATTCCCGAAACCGGATATGGGAAATCCGATAGTAAATAAGTGAAAAACTAAAAATTAAAAACTAAAAGTTGGATTCGCTTTTCAACTTTTAGTTTTTCACTTTTCATTTGTATTGAGACCTTTTATTTTGATTTTGATTCGCAACGTCGGGCAGGGTGATTTGAATGAAGTGCGAGCCGATGGCGACGCCATTGGCTTTCCGAATAAAAACACGCACGGAATATTCCCCGGAAATATTCTCCGGAACCGGAAGCAACACCTCGAATTTCCCGTCTTTGACATCACCCATCGCATATTGAACGGCCCGGTTGTTGGTCGCCAAATACGTTTTCATATATTCTTCCCGCGATTGATCGGTCAGTTTGTACGGCACGCGACCGGACGGCGTCGGAACCGCCCGTTTGCGGGGCAAGACCAATTCGGCGACCACCGGCGTCTCCCAATCATTGGTTCGGGCATCGCTGTTTCGGAGATTGTTAAGTCGTCCGCGAACCGTGATTTTGTTCCCGCAAACGACGGTTTCTGGCGTTTCGATGTCGATCTTTTCCGGAAACGGAATTCGCAACAAAGGGTCGCCGAACAAATGAAAAAGATGCAGGTGATCCACCAGTTGATCCTGTAATCGCGACGCCGTCGGGTCGGTCAGTTTCGCGATCGAATCGATCATTGTACGGATGGAACGTTTTTGCGAACGCCCGTCGTTTTTCCCGTTTTTGTCGTTCGACCTTGACGACAACATGTTGCGTTTGGCATTGAGGAAAATCGTCCCGATGTTTTTGACGCCGCTTTGCGACGTATTGTTGTCCGCGACAGTTGTGTTGTCCGCGATATTCGTGTAAAGCGATTTGCCGTTCAATGCCTCGTCAATCAATTCGACGCCGAAAACGGCCATCCCATAAGGCATCGAAACGCGGGAAGAGGCGATGATCGCCACCGGACCATTTTTTTGCCGGAGCATTTCTTCCGCCAGACAATCGTCGATCGCATCGAACGCACCGGTGTAACAGGCGCAAAATATCGCAATCGGCAGGCCGTTTCGCGAATCGAGATATTGTGAGTCCCCTTCAACGAAAATCGGATATGTCGCGCCGTCCGGGGTGCGAAGAGCGTCAAGTGCCCGATGATAACCGTGTCCCATGTAGACCCAAAAAAGGCATCCTTCGTTGAGACGTTCGACCGTGACGCTGCGAAACATTTTCGGGTCGGGACAAAAAGCGCTTTTCCAAATCGCTTGCGTCAGCGAAAGATCGTATCCTTCGTTGATCATCTCTGACAGGATATAACGGGCCGTCGACTCGACCATGTTGTCAATCAGCGGGGAAAAACCGCCGATTCCCGCGACCAGATTGATGCGCCGCCGCCAAAAGCCGTTGTCGGTTTCCGACTCGTACCGCAGGATTTTTGCGATCATCACGCTTAATTCTTCCGGCGTGTCCGCCGTCAACCGTCCGACCGCCAGTTCGGGCAGGTTATCGTCGTTGAGATCGGCATAATAATTATCGGTCGCAATTTCGGTTTCTTTTCCGAACGAGGAAACGACGAGAGCCTCGACGCGCGGCACGGGAATCAATCGCGACGCAACGGTCGTTTCCGAAATCAGTTCCGGCGCACCGTCACCAATAATCAACAAATATTTCAGCGCAGGGTCTTTTTGGGCAAGTGCCCGGATTCGAAGTTTCAAAAAAGAAGGGGTTACTTGAGGAACGACGTTGACATTTTTTTCCGTTTCCATTTTTTCGGAATCGCTTTTCGTCTTGGGTTCTTCGAGCACATACACTTTGTAACCCTGATTCATCCTGTAATACAACCACGGTTCGAGTGCTTTTCGAAATGGGGTCGGACAGATCACCGCAACGGATTCGCCGTTCCAGCGAACGGGATTC